>Ga0196889_1000206_pt1 | contig 19185 bp, 34 predicted proteins | sample VirMetDEL_Nov_12_FD_166415 | JGI IMG/M metagenome (GOLD analysis project Ga0196889, IMG submission 166415) | Aqueous microbial communities from the Delaware River and Bay under freshwater to marine salinity gradient to study organic matter... | ecosystem: Environmental > Aquatic > Marine >...
AAACTATTTAGAAAGGATGTATAACAAAAACATAAAAAAGTAATTATATATATATGGCTAATAACATAAATTGGGGTTCAATATATTGTCAAATGATAACTGATTCAGGATTTGGTTCTGATACAGCATATTCAACTAATAGTATACCTGATATTTCAGCACCAACGTGTTGGGGTACTTTTGAACTAACAGCAGATTTAACACAAATATCTGGTACACCATTTTTAGCCGATACAACATTATATAAAGCAGATGCAACACAAATATAAAATTTAAACAATGGCTAAACAGGTTATTAATATTGGAACTACAGCAAACGATGGTACTGGTGATCCTATCAGAGATGCCTTTGACAAGGTAAACGACAACTTTACAGAACTGTATACAGATGATGCAGGGGATGTAGGAAGTATTGTAGCAGGTACAGGTATTTCAGTAAATCAAGCAACAGGAGATGTAACAGTTACAAACTCAAGTCCAAATGCAACGCATACAGGTGATGTAACAGGAGCAACAGCTTTAACAATAGGTAATGATAAAGTTATTACAGCAAAGATATTAGATGCTAATGTTACAACTGCAAAAATTGCTAATGATGGAGTAACTTTTGCTAAACTTGAAAACAGATATACGGCTCTTTCTGCTTTAGGTAGTGGAACAGCTTTTGCTTTAAACTTTAGTGCAGCTACAACCTTCACAGCAACAGCAAGTGGAGCAGCAACATTAACTTTTTCCAATGCAGTACAAGGTCAAGTAATTGATTTAATAATTACAGGAAACTTTGCTTTGACTTTTGCTGAAACAGGTTCAACATTTAATAAGGTAGGTTCTACAACTTACGATGGTAGTTCAACAAACCTTATACAGATAATTTGTACAGACGATTCAAGTGGTGCAAAGATTTATCACTACTCAATAGCAACTTATACAGCATCACAACCTCAATAGATTATGAAAGCAAGAAAATTAGATAACGGTCAAATAGTAACTTACGGAAGGCTTCCTTTAGAATGGAAAGACAAAAACGGATTGCATTTAAACTTTAGAAAAACTGAAGATGCAACTGTATTTGGTTTTTATGATGTAGTGATACCAGAACACGATAAAGTAACTGAAGGACTATCAGAAATTAAGTGGAATGGTAAGAAAAAGATTTTTACTTATTCAGTAGTTAAAAAAGATGTAGAAGGTACATACGAGCATAAAGAACCTATAGTTGATAAAGATGGAAAAGCAGTTTTAGATGCAGATGGCGAACCTACTTACGATGTAACTACAAAACCTATACACGATAAAGACAAGCTAAAAGCAGGTTATATAGAAAACATAAATGCTGAAGCAGGGAGAAGATTGCAACCTACAGATTGGTATGTAATTAGAAAAGCAGAAAGGGATGTAACAATACCAAGTAATATAGTAGGCGATAGATTAGAACTTTTAAGTAGAGCAGATGAGTTAATAGCTGAAGTAAACGCTTTAACAACTGCCGAAGCATTATTAAAATACACTTATGAATTTTTCCCTGTCGTTATAGAAAAAGAATAAACTATGGCTATAAATAAAAGATTAATAGCAGGTGCGCCAACAGGTGGCGGTGGTGCTTGTACTACTAACACTTTACAAATATTAGGCGATTCATCTTGTATTGCTTATTATAAAATGGGTGACGCTACTGATGAAAGTGGTTCTTATAACGGAACACCTACTTCAGTTGATTTTAACGTAGAAGGTAAGTACGGATTAGCAGGTGAATTTAATGGTAGTAGTAGTATTATTAATTTAGGTGACCATAATGTTTTTTCGCCTTCTGTAAATGCTTTAAGTGTAAGCTGTTGGATAAAGACAACAAGCACAATAGATTTTATTTTTTCAAAAGGTGGTTCAGGTGCTTATGAATATGGACTTTTCATTGATGGTTCAGGGCAAATTGGATTACAAGCATATACTTTAAGTGCAAGTTCAAGCGTTTCTATCAATACTTCAAGTGCTTATAACGATGGTAATTGGCATCACGTTGTAGGTGTATATGACCCTTCAGGTAATTTTAAAATTTATGTAGATGGTTCACAACAAGCGACATCTTCTACAAGTTTATCAATGGGCAATAGTTCTAATGCTTTAATTTTAGGTAAAAAATATGACACAAGTAGTGATTTTTTTAATGGCTCACTTGACCAAATAAGAATATTCAACAAAGCAGTATCAGCTTTAGAAGTAGGCACTTTATATGCAGAGGTACAATGTCCAAGTGCTGTTACTCCAAGTGAACATTTTAATACTGTTATATGGAATGGTAGTAGTGGAACTAAATCAATTACGGTAGGGTTTCAACCCGACTTTACTTGGATAAAAAATCGTACGCCAGGTGGAACAGGATATTCACATCAATTATATGACTCTGTAAGAGGTGCTACCAAAGCTATATTCACTAATGATACTGACCAACAATATACTCGTGCACAAGGTTTAACTTCTTTTGATTCAAGTGGAACAGGGGGATTTACTGTTGGCTCAAGAGCAGACACAAATTCTGGAACAATGGTTTCTTGGAATTGGTACGCTCCTACTTCAGAAACTAACAATGCAGGTACTAATGGTGCTACTTCACAAAGTATAATAAAAAAGAATGTTGATGCAGGATTTTCTATTGTGAAATATACAGGTAACGAAACTGACCAACATAAAGTTTATCACGGTCTTGGAGCAATTCCTCAAGTTATTATTTTAAAGTGTACAGGTGCAATAAATCCTTGGTATGTTTACCATCAAAGTGTTGATGAAAGCAGTCCTGCAGATTTTAATTTAAGATTAAACGAAACAGATGCACGACAAGATTCTTCAACAGAATTTAGTGATACTCCGCCTACAGCTAATCTTTTTACATTAGGAACAACAACAGGAACAAACAAAAACAATACTAACTACATTGCTTATGTTTTTGCACAAAAAGAGGGTTATTCTCGTTTTGGTTCTTATGTTGGAACGGATGCACCAAATAATGTAATAGTTACAAATTTTGAACCTGCTTTTTTAATGATAAAATCTACAGGTAGCACAAATGGGGAGTGGATTATATTTGATAATAAAAGAAATACAACAAACCCAAGACACGATGTATTAAAAGCAAATTCAAGTGGAGCAGAAACAACTGAAGCAGCTTTAGATATAGATTTTACTACAAATGGTTTTATATTAAATGGAGCAACAGGAGCAGGTGGTAGAGGTAATATAAACACTTCAAACGTAACATTTATCTTTATGGCTTTTGCTCAAGCCCCAGATAGTACACCTGCAACTGAAGCAGATAGTTTTGAAGCTAAAACATATACAGGAGATGGAAATAGTTCACGGTCTATTACTGGAGTTGGATTTAAGCCAGATTTTAGCTGGATTAAAAAAAGAGGCACATCAACTGGGAATCATTTATTACAAAATACAGTTAACGGTGCAGGAACAGGAAAAGCGTTGGCTTCTAATGAAACATCTTCTGCAGGTTCTTATGACCAATATGGCTACATTTCTGCGTTTGGCTCAGATGGATTTACATTACAAGCAGGAACAAGTGGCAGTTATCCAAACGACAATGCAAATGAAGGCGGCTCTACTTATGTAGCTTGGAACTGGAAAGCAGCCGACCACGACAGAAGTTTAGCTACTATAAACCAAGATGGAAGCATTACAAGTATTGTAAGTGCAAATCAAGCGGCAGGGTTTAGTATTGTTAAAACAAAATCTCCAAGTTCTACAATTAATTTTAATTATGGACACGGACTTTCTAAAGCGCCAGAACTTGTTATGGTTAAAACTCTAAACATAGCATCTTATTGGGAAGTTATTTTCCCAGATACTTTTGGTTCAGCTACAGGAAGTAGTTCACCTTCTGATTGGAATAGAATTAAATTAAATGAATTAGATGCTGTAATGTCAAGCAATGCTTATTTAGCAGCAGATGGAACTAAAATTTATAATGGTGCTTGGCAAGCAAATACTGAACTAATAAATTATTGTTTTCACAGCGTGTCAGGTTATCAGAAAGTGGGGAGTTATACTTGGACAGGAACTTCTTATACAGCAGGGACTTTAGTAACAGGACTTGGATTTACGCCACGCTTTGTAATAATAAAAAATACTACTGTAGGTGGAGATTGGCAATTATATGATAATCAAAGAGTTTCTGGTACACAAAGTTATGCTTTATATGCAGATTTGGCAGATGCGGAAGGCACAACTGGTCAACAAGGTATTTTATTTGATTCTGATGGATTTAGTGCAGGTACAGGTGCTGATGGTAATAGTACAGCAAGTTCATCAATAAATAAAAACGGTAGTACATACATCTATTTAGCAATAGCATAATGGAAGATTTAAAGATTTATGGTTTTAACGCAATAGCATTAGCTTTTTCAGTTAGTACTATAAATCCGTTCTTACAAGCTATAAGTCTTTTACTTGCCATTGGTTATACTGTTATATCTATATCACAAAAACTAAAGAAATGACATTACCTAAAAATGGAGTAGCAAAAGAGATACGAAGTTATGCAGGTAGTCTTTTTGTATTTCTATTTATTGTCGGTATTATTATTACCTTTGTACAGTTTCCTGTTTTAGAATCTAACAAAGAAATTGTATTAATGTTGATTGGTTCTATTGCTGCTTCAATACCAGTTCTTATAAGTGCTATAAGTGGTACAAGACCTGATGATGTAAATGCCTTAAAAGCTACATTAGAAAAGAAAGACCATCAAATACAAATGCTTGTAGAGGCAAAAGATAGGTTAGAAGAAATGGTAATAAACCTACAAAGAGAAATGCTACAAAACCAAGATAATATGATGGATAAAATTATCCTAAAAGCAGCTATGGACTTTGACAATAAAAACAACCCCCCAAAAGGAAAGTTATGATAGAAGTAAAATGTAAGTGCGGATGCACAAATAACCCAGAAGGCTATTGCGATGGTAGCCATTTAAATAAATAAATATGCAAACTTTTATAATTATAATTTCAATAGTAATGTTTTTAACTGCCTTAATGATGGCGTTAACAGTTTACGGTATATTTACAGATAAAGATAAGGACGGAATACCTGACGCTTTAGAAAATAAATTTAACCAAGTAGTAAGCGATATAAAGCAAGAAATTGAAAAGATTAAAAAATGAAATACTTTACGTTAGATGAGTTTTCTTCACCTGACCACAAAGGTAGTGGTGTTAATATGTGCAAAGATTTTTTATTAAAATTAGAAAAGGCACGAGAAATTGCAAACATACCTTTCAAAATTACTTCAGGTTATCGTACTCAAAATTATCTTCAAGATCTTTTGGATAGAGGATATAAAGCAAGTAAAAACTCTTCCCATCTTGTTGGAAAAGCAGCAGATATTGCAGCAGTCGGTTCATCTACAAGATTCATTATTGTTGATGCCTTGCTTAAATCAGGATTTAACAGAATTGGAATTGATGGCAACAAAAACTTTATACACGTTGATTCAGATGGAACTGATATGGGGGGAACTAAACCACCAAATGTTATTTGGACATACTAACACGGTAGGTAGCACACTATGGAACAATTAATAACTGGTTATATTGCTTTCCGTATATTAGAATATTTAATACTAAAAACCTTTGGCTGAAAAGAAAAAGTTTAAAGATACACAAGTAGGCAAATTCTTACTTAACAAGATACCAGATGTTGTTGGAGCAGTAGCAGGTAATACAGCAGTAGGTAGTGTTATACAGGCTATTATTGGTGGCTCAAGTATGAGCGATGCAGACAAAGAAATAGCACTTAAAAAACTTGATATAGAACGTGCTGAAATAGATGGTACTACAAGAAGGTGGGTAGCTGATGCCAAAAGTGGTTGGCTACCATCAAACGTAAGACCACTTACATTAATATTTCTTACAGTTTCTTTTGTTATTGGATGGTTTATGCAAATAGATGGTTTATCAATAGTAAAAGAGTTGTTATTTGTAGTTTTTGCAGGGTATTTTGGTGGAAGATCGTACGAGAAAGTAATGGGCAATTCAAAACATCAGTAATGGCAAAGCAAATAGTTATCAACTATATAAAAGTTAAGGTTAAACGTAAGGGTATCCATAGTAAAAACAAACAATCTAAACTTAAATCTTCTAAAAACTACGTTAAGAAATATCGTGGTCAAGGCAGATAATGTGCAAAACTAATTTTCAAAAAACTTTACATTTTTAAAAAAAAGCAAGTACCTTTGGTGGGTAGTGGGATAGTAATTAAAAACTATATATATATATATAAATAATGATTACAGAAGATAAAATTAGAAAAATACAAGGTTATAAAACTTGGAGTATTAAAAGAAAAGTAGATGAACTACTAATGGAAGATGCTCATATGTATTGTATGTTAGGTATTGATTCAACAACTACAGAAAAGAAAAAAGTAAAAGCTATTAGTAGAAAAATATATAAAGCTATATCTATTATAAGTCCTTTAGATGGTTATATATTAGAAGCACATATGAATGAAAAAGATTTAACAAGTGCCTAAAAAACTTTCAAGAAGTAAACTTGTAAAGAAACTTGATACAGTATTTAGTAAATATATAAGAATAAGTAGTGCTGATAAAAATGGATACTGTACTTGTGTAACTTGTGGTGTAGTAAAACATTGGAAAGAAATACAAGCTGGACATTTTATGAGTAGAAAACATTACAGTACAAGATGGGATGAACGTAATGTTAAAAGTCAATGTATAGGATGCAATATGTTTAAACAGGGTGAGCAATATAAATACTCACTTTTTTTAGGTAAAGATGCTTCAGAAGTATTATATTTGAAAAGTAAAGAAACAGTTAAGTTTACCAATTACGAACTGGAAGAAATGATAAAAGATTATGAAGCAAAGCTAAATAGCGATAGGCTTAAAAGTATTACTTGATTCTTTCTTGTAATTTTTGTTCTTTGTTTGAAGGGTGTCAGAAATGATGCCCTTCTTTTTTGTTTATAATTATCATAAATTATTTTTTTGTATCTTTACAATATGAACAATTATACAAAGGCAGAACTTTTTGGCAAGGTACAAGAACTGCAATACGATCTAAAACAACTAAAGAACCAATTAATTTTAACTCAACAAAGCAATGAAAGAAACAAACATTAACATAAAACTATTTAACCTACAGCAAGAAATAGGTACAATAAGTAAGGATGCAAAGAATCCTTTTTACAAATCAAAATACTTTGATATAAATTCATTAATTAAACAACTACAACCTTTACTTAAAAAACATAAACTACTTTTATTACAACCAATAGAAGAAGATATGGTAGTAAGTAAGTTAATTTGTATTGATGGTACAGGTGGTGTAATATCAGCACTTAAATTACCAGAAATAGCTGATCCACAAAAATTAGGTAGTTGTATAACTTATTATCGTAGATACACTTTGGCAAGTCTTTTAGGCTTACAAGCTGTTGATGATGATGCAAATGTAGCAAGTGGTGTAACCGTAGATAAAAAGTGGTTAAACCAAAACACACCTGAATATTCTAAAGCAATAGAATTTATAAAAGGGGGTGGTAGTGTAGAAGCTATTAAAAGCAAGTATAAAGTTTCAGGTAAAATAGAAAATGAACTTGCAAAACTGTAAAGTAAATAACGTATATATAAAAATTAATTACAAGAATTATCAAATTATAATTTATGGAAAAAAAGAACGTAGCAATATTATCAGGCAGCTTAAATCTATCTGCGATTGATAAAACAAAAATTGTAAAAGGCAAAGATGGTAACCAATATTTAAACATTACTATGATGATACAAGACAAATCACAATACGGTAATAATATTTGGATTACACAAAGCCAAACACAAGAAGAAAGAGAAGCTAAAACAAAAGCAACATCTTTAGGTAATGGTGCAGTACGATGGTTAGGTGGTGATATAACGGTAGCTGAAAGAAATGAGGTTACCAATCAACAACAACAACCAGCACGTGAAGAAGCTGATTTACCATTTTAGAACATAGTTCATTAATTGGGGGTTTAATTACCCCCTTTTTTTATATCTTTAATTAATGTTAAAAAAATTAAAACAAGGTGAAACATTTCCAGTAGATTTTTGGAATTATAATATAAACCCAATAACAGGATATTATATAGAACCTCAACGTAAAGAACAAAACGACAAAGTAGCAAGAAAATACCACAAAAGATGATAGCACAAGCAAAGAACATACAAGATAGAATACTTGACATAAAATATGGCAGAGTAAAAGAAGGGTTAAAAATAGATATACCTGAAATAGATGAATACTTGCGTTACAAGCAGGGTAATTTTAACGTACTTATAGGACACGCTAACGTAGGTAAAACTACTGTTATAATGTATCTGTTTACGATATGGGCAATAAAACACAAATTAAGGTTTGTTGTTTGGTCAAGTGAAAACACTTCACAAAGTATTGTAAGAAAAATAATAGAATTTAAAATGGGTAAAACCATAAACGAAGCAAGTGATGAACTAATAAACGACACAATAAATTGGTGTGATACTTATTTTAAGATAATAGAAGTAGATGACTTAATTACATATAAACAACTACTAAAACAAGCTGGACAAATAAAAGATGCTTGGGATTACAACGCACTACTTATTGATCCGTACAACAGTTTATCAAAAGATATAGGTTTATTAAAAGCAGTAGGTGGACACGAGTACGATTATCAAGTAGCAAGTGAGTTTAGATTATTTGCTAAAAAAAGAAATGTAAGTGTATTTATGAATGCACACGGTGTAACAGAAGCATTAAGAAGAACCCACGTTAAAGGACACGAATACGAAAACCTACCAACACCTTTAGGAATGGCATCAGTAGAAGGTGGAGGTAAATGGGCAAACCGTGCTGATGATGTAATATGTATACACCGTTATACAGGCTCTGCTCAAAATTGGATGTATTCACACCTGCACGTATTAAAGGTGAAAGAAAATGAAACAGGTGGGAGATGCACACCTTACGAAGAACCAATACAGTTAAGAATGGCAAGGAACAATATAGGTTTTGAATTTCTTGGTAGAGATTTAATACATAATGTTAAACCAATAGAAAAGTTAGAGATTTGATTTTTATAATATCTTTATTAATTATATGTGCTATCTATTTAATTATAGGTCAGGTAAAAAATGCTGATGTGTTTATTAGTCCTGTAATTGGTATGATGTTTGGTTTTTTATACAGCAAAGAAGAATTAGAAGAAAGTAACGAGATTACCTTACAATGTTTGTTAGGTGTAATTAGTGTTACTGTAATATGGGCAAATCCGCACAATGGTTAGAAAAGGTAGCTGAAAGGCATACTGAATGGGTTAATGTTATAAAGGGTTTTGGCGAATATGAATACGCTGAAGATTTGGTGCAGGAAACTTATCTAATTTTATATAAATATGCTAATGAAGAAAAGGTTATCAAAGATGGTATTGTTAGTAGGGGATACCTTTATTTTAGTTTGCGGTCAACTTTTTTTCAGTTTTACAAAAACAAAAGAAAGATTAAAAAGGTTTCACTTGACAATGAAGAATATACCAAAGAAGTGGAATACATTGATTCGCTGGATGAAGAAGTAGCTTACAATAAAATATGTACAATGATAGATGACCACATAGATGAGTGGAGATGGTATGAAAAAAAACTATTTACCCTTTATAGAGATTCAGATTTAAGCATAAGGGGAATAGCAAAAGAAACTAACATAAGTTGGGTAAGTATATTTAATACATTAAAAAACGCAAAACACGAATTAAAAGAAAAGTTTCAAGAAGATTACGATGATTTAAAAAATAAAGACTATGAACGAATTTAAAGGTGATAAAAGAAGTAAAGCATATAAGGCTTGGAAAAAGAACCACGAAGCAGCAAGTAATGGTTTAGGCGATACAGTTGAGAAAGCATTTAAAAAAGTAGGTATTGATAAAGCTGCAAAGTTTGTACTTGGTGATGATTGTGGATGTGATGAAAGAAAAGAAACGCTTAACAAAATGTTTCCAAGTAAAAAGATTGAATGCTTAACAGAGGATGAGTATAACTATTTAGATAATTTCTTTAGCGTTAAAAGATCAACAGTAACACCTGTACAACAAAACGAACTAATTTTAATATACAACCGTGTATTTAATGATACTGCTGTTGCTACAAGTTGTGGTAGTTGTTTTTTAAATGGTGTATATGATAAACTAAATAAAATATTTAAACAGTACAACGATTGAAAGAAAAGGAACTTTTTGAGTATTTAGTTTCTTGTTGTTATCCTGATTTAGTAAAAGCAAAAAGCCAAATGAGCAGGTGGGATTGTTACAGTCCTAAAACCTATCATCGTATTGAGTTAAAATGTAGAACAGTACACTACGATACTTTACTTATTGAAAAGAAGAAGTACGATGCTATGATAGCAAAGTGTGATGATAATTTAGATATACCTATGTATGTTAATTCTACACCTTCTGGTGTATATAGATTTAATTTGTATATTGTTGATCCTGTTTGGGAAATACAATACCATAATACCACAACAGAATTTAAGAATAATAAAAAGATACCAAAAGAAATTGCTTTGTTAAATGTAAGCGAAGCAGAAATTTTATAAACAAAGAAACAATGAACAAAAAAATAAACAACCTTAAAGAAATAGAATACTACACTAACTTTAATTTAGTAGGTGAACACATAGTTAAATCAAGAAAACTAAAACCAGACAACGAAGCATTAAATGATATGTACTATGCTTGGCAAGAAGTAGGGTTTTATGTACACAACCATATAATGAACGAAAAGTTGTATGATGATTCTTTAAGCGAATACAGGGGTGATAAGATACGTGCAGTAGAACGTGCAAGAAAAGCTGAATTAACAATTAAAGAACTTGAACAGAAATTAGAAAAACTTGAAACCAAAAAAAGTTTAGGTTTGTAATTGTTTAAAAAATGTTTATATTAGTAGAATAATTATAAACAATGAACGAAGAAACACGATTTACAAACGCTGGTAAAATAGGCGATGCAATAGGGTTAACAAGGTACATACTTAATAACAACCCTGACAACACTAACGACAAACTAAAAGAACTTATACAAATATTAGATAGCATAGAATTATGATAACATTACTAAACGGTGAAACTTATTTACAAGAAGAAATAGTAGGTATGTCCTACTCTGATGATTTTTATTATAATCATCTTGGTAAGAACGCATTAAGTTCTTCATCATTAAAAACTATTCTTAAAAGTCCAAAAACCTATAGAAACATATTAAATTATGGTGATCCTAATTCTGATAGTCCAGCACTTGCAGCAGGTAAGTTAGTGCATTGGATGATACTTGAAAGCCATAAAATAGATAAGTTACACTTTGTAGATGCTTCCACAAAGAACACCAAGATATATAAAGAAGCAAAAGCAAAGTATGGTGAGGTTTTTCTTACAAAAGAAAAGAATGCAGCAGAAAGATTAACAGATGCAGTATTAAGAAATGAAGCAGCAATTAAACTACTAAACAAAAGTGAGTTTGAAGTACCACAAGTGCAAATGTTAGATGGGTTACCTTTTCGTGGCAAAGCAGATATTATACAAGGTGATACAATTATTGACTTAAAAACAACAGCAGAACTAAACACCTTTAAATATAGTGCAGATAAGTTTGGATATGATCTACAGGCTTGGCTGTACATAAAACTATTTGATAAGAAAAAGTTTACGTTTCTGGTAATAGATAAAGCAAGTACTGATATAGGTATATTTGAAACTACAGATGAATTTTTAGCAAGAGGCGAAAACAAATTTAAACAAGCAGTAGATAATTACAAATACTTCTTTGAACAAGATAATGATTTAGATCAATATGTAATGAGGGGGATATTATAAACAAAAAATATGGATGCACTACAATTAAGAGATAATGCTAAACAACAATTAGCAGAAATAAGAACAATAGAAACAGGAGTTGAATACCTTAACAAAGTAAAAGCTATAGAAACTTGGGCAAAAGCTGAAAAGAAAGATGCTGAACTACAAAACATAATAGCAGAACAAAAGTTAAGAACACAAAGAATACTTGGAAAGTTGCTTAAAGAAAGTGATCTTGTAAGGCACAGACCAAAAAAAGGTACGCATAGTACAACCCTTTCTGATTTTGGAATTAATAAAGATAATAGTAGAAGATTTCAAAAAATAGCTTCTTTACCACAAAATATATTTGAAGAAGAAATAGCAATAGCAAAAGAAGAAACTAATAAAAGGATTGAACTTACTACAAGCAGATTATTAAAGGTTGCAAAAAAAATAGAAAGAGAGCAAGATTTAAAACAACAAAAAGAAGTTATTGATAAACTTGATTATACAACTCTTTTAGATAATTATGATGTTCTTGTTGTTGATCCTCCGTGGGAATATAATAGAACTTATGATCCTGATAATAGCAGAATAGCAAATCCATATCCATCAATGAGTTTAGAAGATATAAATAATATAAAGTTACCTTCTTCTAAAAATTCCATATTGTGGTTATGGACAACACAAGCATACTTATATGAAGCAAAAGATATTTTAAAAAATTGGGGTTACGAATATAAAGCTACACTTGTTTGGAATAAGGATAATATGGGTATGGGTAATTGGTTAAGAATGCAATGCGAATTTTGTTTATTAGGTATTAAAGGTAATCCAACTTATCACAATACAAAGTACAGGGATATAATAACAGAAAAAGGTAGGGAGCATAGTAGAAAACCAGACTTGTTTTATAATATGGTAAATGATACTTGCATAGGTACTAAATTAGATTATTTTAGTAGAGAGCATAGAGATGGATGGTACAGCTATGGCAATGAAATTAATAAATATACTTAAATGAATTGGAAAGATTTGGAACAAGTAAAAATGGGTGATATTGGTGAACAAATAATACACGACTTTCTTGAAAAAAAAGAATATACTATTTTTACACCTACAACTTTAAAATCACACCCTTGTGATGCAATAGTTTTTAAAAATAAAGAATTAATTTTTTTATATGATGTAAAAACAAAAGGTAAAACCAATCATCATAATGCACAAGGTATTGATAAAAAACATTACAATCAATATAATAAGTTAATGAAAAAATTTAATGTTCCGTTTTATGTTTTTTTTATTGATGATCAAAATGGTGAAGTTCATTGTGCTGATTTAGAAGAATTAAGCAATCAAGAATATTTAAACATTACAAAAAATGGCAGTATAATAGGTTGGGATGTAAATAATTTAAAGTATTTATTTACTATAGATAAAAAAGAAAGGAATAAATTAAAAAAGTATAATACAAGAAATTACTATTACACACATTGAATAAAAAAATAATAGAAGAATTTTATTTACTTGCTTTAGTAGATATAGTAAATGGTAAAGATATTAATGAACTTGAAGAAACTATAAAACTATATGAAGAAGAAGAACAGTACGAAGCGTGTGCTGGAATAAAAAAAGCAATACACGAATCAGGATTTTTAACAATTAAAGAAATAATACATAAAAACAAATTATAAAAATTAATTATGAGTGCAACACTAATACAAGAAATAGTAGAACAACATCTAAAGTTAGATATAACTACAAAAACAAGAAAACGTGAATACGTAGAAGCACGTGGAATATACTTTTACCTTACAAGACAATACACAAGGATGTCATTATCTTCTATAGGTAAAACAATGGGCAGGGATCATTCAACAGTTCTACACTTTGAAAGGCTTATACCACATTGGTTAAAACACGATATACAATTAAAAGAAGATTATAATAAAATAAACAAAAGGGTACAAGATGCAGTTAATGCTAACCCTGAAGATTTTAAAACAGCAGAAAGTTTAGAAGGTTTTTATGAGAAACAATACCACGAACTAAAGAAGCTAACAGAACAAATTAATAAAGACCAATTAACAATTAGTTAGTTTTTTTATTGTATAGTTGAATAAACAAGTTATTTCAAAATGGCACACGGTGGAAAAAGAGATGGAGCAGGTAGACCTTCTAAAGCAGATGAGGTTAATTTAATAGAGAAATTAAGCCCATTAGAAGATGCAGCATTCCAAGCATTAAAAACAGGTGTAGAAAAAGGTGATTTTAAATTCGTACAACTGTACTATAACTATTATGCTGGTAAACCAAGAGAAACAAGAGATATTACCATTAACGAGGACATTCCGTTATTTATGGAGGATTAGGGATAACTAAAACCCTACACTTCATTCTATATGCGAGTAAAGAAAACAATAGCATTTAAAAAGCTAAAGCAATTACAAAGCAGGATACGAATAGTTAAAGGTGGCACATCAGCTTCCAAGACCATATCAATACTTTGTTTGCTTATTGATTACGCTATAAGAAACGATGGCAAAGAAATAAGTGTAGTATCCGAATCTATACCACACCTTCGTAGAGGTGCTTTAAAAGACTTTTTAGGCATATTAAAGGGTTTAGGTAGGTATAGGGATATTCAGTTTAATAAAAGCACTTTAAAATACACTTTTACAAATGGTAGTTATATAGAGTTTTTTAGTACAGATCAACCAGATAAGTTACGTGGTGCAAGAAGAACAGATTTATATATTAACGAATGTAACAATGTACCCTTTGATGCTTATAACCAATTATCAGTTAGAACAAGTGGAATAGTTTGGCTTGACTACAACCCAAGTAATTTGTTTTGGGTAGATAAAGAACTGATAGGAAAGCAGGACACCGATTACATTACACTAACATACAAAGATAATAATGCACTACCTGAAAGCATTGTTAAAGAAATAGAGAAAGCAAGAGATAAAGGCAAAACCTCAACATACTGGGCAAATTGGTGGAGGGTGTACGGACTTGGTGAAACAGGTTCTTTAGAAGGTGTATGTATACCAGATTGGAAAGAAATAGATAACATACCACAAGAAGCACGTTTATTAGCACACGGTGTAGATTTTGGTTATACTGATCCTACAGTTATTGTATCACTATATAAATGGAATGATGCTTATATAGCAGATGAGGTGTTTTATAAATCAAATACAGTATTAAGGGATTTATCTATGTTCTTACGACAAAACAATATAACAGAAAACTTAATTGCAGATTCAGCAGAACCAAAGAGTATTGAAACTTTGCGTAGAGATGGGCATAATATATATCCGTGTACAAAAGGTAGGGATAGTGTAAACTTTGGTATTAACCTAATAAACCAAAATGAAATATACATTACATCAAGAAGCAGGAACTTGAAAAGAGAACTACAAGGTTACATATGGGCAAAGGATAAAGATGGTAATACATTAAATAAACCATCAGGGGAACACCCAGATTGCATAGATAGTTTAAGGTACGTTTTAACAGACCAATTAGAAAACCCTAACAAGGGTGAATACTACATATATTAAAATAAATTGTGTATTATTTGTTAATTAAATAAATAGTAGTATATTTACAAAGTAAAACAAAGTTTAATTAAAACAAAGACAAATGAAATATTTTAAAAAAATATATAATGATACAAAAAACAAAGGATCAGTTGAATTTACATATCAAGGGCAAAAGTTTAAAACTTTTATAGATTGGGAAAAAGATTTTTGTTTAACTCATTATTCAACTAAATACTATTCTAACGGACAAAATGCTTGGTTAGTAGGTTGTGCAAAAGGATTAAAAATAAAATTAAATAACTTAATTAATATTTAAAATTACAGGGGGGCAACCCCCTTTTTTATTAACCAATAATTATATTATGGAAAACAAAGTAGAGTATATAATGGTAAAAGAATTAACTAAAAAAGAAAACAGAAAGAACCTCATCAGAATATTTGGTGGTGCATTATTATGTGGGTTATTTGCAATAGCTTCAATGTATTTCTTTTTATTCTTTATATTGTGGGCAAATGAAATAACAGATAAAATAGTTGGATATTTTTAAGATGCAAGAAGCCTGTTGGTACGAAAAGATATATATAGTACAAAGACCATCTAAACGTGGTACTAAATCTGATGTTTATTTAGATATAGATTATAAAGGTCAAATACTAAAAGGTAAGAAGCTGTACAAACAAAACAGCATACATTTAGAAAAAACAATAGAAGAAGCATATAGATATTCTTATAAAAGGTTTATATTAAAACAATAGTTTTTTTTTGATTTGGTTTAATTGGAATTAGGTAGCAGAAATGTTACCTTTTTCTTTTTATACAAAACATCAATTAATTTATTGTATTAATATGAAAGTTGAAATAAACGTACCTGATTCACTTAAAGAAATAACTTTAGATCAATATCAAAGATTTGAAAAGTTAAACACCGAAGAAAATAAAGAATCTACATTCTTACTACAAAAGATGGTAGAGATATTTTGTAACCTTAACTTAAAGGATGTTGCAAACATAAAATACAAATCAGTACAAGAGATAGTAGTACACCTCAACAAGATATTTGACCAGAAGCATAGTTTAGTACCTACGTTTAGTTTAGGTAATGTAGAGTATGGATTTATACCTGTACTTGATGATATGTCATTAGGTGAGTTTATAGACCTTGATGAGAACTTGGGTAAGTGGGATAATATGCACAAAGCAATGAGCGTATTATACAGACCAGTTAAATTTAAGAAAGATAAGAAGTACAACATAGAAGAATACAAAGGTATGAATGACAAGCTAAAGTATATGCCTTTAGATATTGTTTTTGGTTCTATGGTTTTTTTTTACAATTTAAGCAACGAGTTAACACAAACTATCCTGAACTATTTACAGAAGGAGTTGCCGAACAAACTGACTATTCAACAGAAGGAGGCTTTGGATCAAAGTGGGGTTGGTATCAATCGGTCTATGGTATTGCTAAAGGAGATGCTACCAAGTTTGACACGGTTACCCAGCTTAACGTCCACAAGTGTTTAATGTATTTAGCATTTGAAAAAGATAAAGTAGAATTAGAAAAGAAGTTAATTAAAAAACGATGAAAGGTTTTTACAACGTAACGGAACAATTAAAAACAGCACTTGCAGCAGAACCATTTGTTAATACAGTTACATTTGGAAGTTTAGATGATGTAGACCTTAACAAGCAAACTATATTTCCATTATCACATATTATAGTAAACAACACAACAGTAGGAACTAAAACATTAACGTTTAACATTTCTATTCTTGCAATGGATATTGTAGATATAAGCAAAGCTGCAACTACTGATATATTTGTAGGAAACGATAACGAACAGGATGTGCTAAATACACAATTAGGATTACTAACAAGAATAATAAACATCTTACAACGTGGTGATCTATATACAGAACTTTACCAAGTACAGGGTGATGTAAGTTGTGAACCATTTGTAGATAGGTTTGAAAACAAGTTAGCAGGATGGGCAGCAACATTTGATGTAGTAGTACAAAACGATATGACAATATGCAGTTAACAAAAACACAAGCAGCGTTAGAAGCATTTAAAAACTTTGTAATACAACAATCACGTACAAGGTTATCTAAAGGGCGTAAGAACGTTTCTAAAGAACTTTACAATAGTTTAAAGGGTAATGTAAAAGAAATGCCTAATTCTATATCTGTAGAGTTTGAAATGGAAGATTACGGTGTGTTTCAAGATAAAGGTGTAAGTGGTACTAAAAAGAAATATAATACACCATATAGTTATACAAACAAAATGCCTCCAAGTAAACCATTAGCACAATGGGCAAAAAGCAAGAACATAAGATTAAGAGATAAAGAAGGAAAGTTTAAAAAAGGCAACTATAATACAATAGGATATTTAATAGCAAGAAGCATTTACAGAAAAGGTATAAAGCCAAGTTTGTTTTTTACTAAACCATTTGAACAAGGTTTTAAAAAATTACCTGACGAACTAATTAAAAACTTTGGTTTAGATGTAGAAGATTTTTTAGCATTTACATTAAAAGAAGATAGATTAAGATGAGTACAAAGATAAACGTAAGAAGCCCTTTTTATTTACACCTTGTAGAACCAAGTCCACCATTACCAGACTTTGATTGTACGGTTGCAGGGTTAGTAGGTTTTGCAGTAGATAATCAAGGTATTATTACTTTGCCAAGTCCTGCTGTTGGTGTAATAGATTCTATATCAAGTGATGATGGTGATTTTGCAAATAACAAATTTCCTGCAGAAGGTACTGATACATCAAGAACAATAAAAGTTAAACTACTTATACCTACAGGGTATGCAAACACAAGTGATATATTTTTAGAATGTCCTGTAACTGCAACACAAGCAGGTACAACAAGTTCAGTAGTACAGCCTACTGTTTGTTCTGGAGGTCCTGCAACAAGTGGTTCTATTGGTGGTCAAAGTTTAAGTGTAGGTGGTTCAAGTGTTGATATTGATTTAGCAGGGTTTTTTACAAGTGAAACAACTTATGCTTTTTCTAATTTAAATCCTAATTTAGTAACAGCAGCTTTAAGTGGAAGTGTTTTAACATTAGCACCTAATGTAATAGCAGGATCAACAACTGTTTATGGTATTGGTAGGGATAATAGTTATCCAGCAACTTGTGAAGCAACACAAAGTATAGCAGTTACTGTTACAGATAGTACTACTGCATTTAGTTGTACCTCACCTACAAACCCAGCTTTACAAGGTGGAGGTATTAGTCAAGCAGGTGCAATTACAAACCCATCAACAATAGGTACAATAACTAAAATAATGGCAACATCTGGTGGAAGTGCAATAACAAGTGTAGCAGCAAATTCAGGTACAAACGCACAAAACGTTACATTGTTTTTTGATATTACAGTACCATCAGGTTATTCTAACGCAAGTGCAACCGTAGAGTGTAGTGCAACCTTTTCACAACCAGGAACAGCAGCACCTACATTTACTTGTGCATTAGCTAATTTAACAGGTCAAGCAATAGCAAGAAATGGTGCTATATTTTTAGGTACAGCAGCATTAGGAACAGTTAAAAGTTTTACAGCACCTACAACACCTTTTACAGATGTAGCAACTGATACTTCAAGAACTGTTGTATATCAAGTAGAAATACCATCAGGATTTGCAAATGCAGGTTCAACAATAGATTGTAGTGTAACAATGACACAACCAGCAACAGTAAGTATATGTGGTTCAAATAATTACTTTATTAGTTCTGGTAAAACAACTCAAGAAGGTCATTGTAATGC
>Ga0196889_1000209_pt1 | contig 19025 bp, 27 predicted proteins | sample VirMetDEL_Nov_12_FD_166415 | JGI IMG/M metagenome (GOLD analysis project Ga0196889, IMG submission 166415) | Aqueous microbial communities from the Delaware River and Bay under freshwater to marine salinity gradient to study organic matter... | ecosystem: Environmental > Aquatic > Marine >...
GCTTTAGAAAATAACGTAATTTTAGAGATATTCAACCCAATAGGTGACTAATATGCATATAGAAGACGGTAGAGTTTACTTTAACGCGCACGATGAAGACGTTTTGAACAATGCGACGCTGCAGGAGGCGAAACACCGCTTAGAAGGCGATAGAAGGCTCTTGTGGGAGGCTATAGGGCCGGATGCCTTGCCTAAAGACCCCATCGATGCCGATAACTTAGAAATGGACATAGCGGCGGCGCTTGTGTCAGACGATTTTGAGACACTAGGGCGCTTAGTTTCTGCAATGGCGTTAGAGTATGCCTTTAGATGTTGCCATGACCAGATAGTAGACGATTGGGAGGATCATTTCAGAGATGACGACTACGAAGAACGCTAGCGGGTGTTATAGGCTGCAGCGGCGGCGGTGACATCAAAAGATTAGCATGGATTTATAAAGTTGTAAAGGTGTTTTTATGTTTAATTGGGGCTTTAGTGTGAGTTTTAACAACGGTTTCGGCATTTATTTGGGAACGGTACAGCGGCAGGCAATTCTAGAGCACGACGAAGACGGTGACGAGGTTACTTTAATCGTGCACGGATTTGAGTTATTATTGCCGTTTCTGTGTGTACAGTTTCTAGAGATTATGGAATACGAGGGGCATCTATGAGTAAATACAAAGAAACTCGACTCGCTTGCAGTCTGTGTGATAGTTCAGACGCTGCAATACTTAACGACGACGACTCAAAATACTGTTTTTCGTGTCACGTCTACACACCGCCAGACTCTAAAGGGTCAGAGATAGCCGTTAGAGTGCCAGAGAAGGCGCTGACAGGCAGCGAAGGGTTTGACGCTACTCTCGCCCTACTGGCTACTCAGGACTTCACAGGCGTCCCTGAGCGCGGCCTGAGCGTGGCTACGATGAAAAGCTATGGGGTTGTTATTAAAAATGGGCAGGTTATTTATCCTTATTACAATGTTTTAGAGCCTACGTCGCCTGTAGCGGCTAAGGTTCGTTATCCTGATAAACGTTTCCAAACCAGTGGCGATTGGAGCATAGGCGGGTTGTTTGGGCAGCAGCTTTACCCTAAAGGCGGCAAATACGTTACCCTCACTGAGGGCGAGTATGACGCTCTAGCGGCTTTTCAGATGATGGGTAGCAAGTATCCAGTTGTGAGTATCAGAAACGGCGCGGGAAGTGCCCTAAAGGACTGTAAGACTAACTACGAATGGCTTGATAGTTTCGAGACTATTATTATTTGTTTTGACGCCGACGAGCAAGGCTTGAAAGCTGCGGACGAGGTTGGTCAGCTGTTTGGCGGTAAGGCTAAGATAATTAAGCACCTTGGAGGCTATAAGGACGCCTGTGACTACCTTGCAGATAATAAGCCTCAGTTGTTTAACGATGCTTTCTGGAAGGCTGAAAAGTACGTACCAGACGGCATCATACTGGCCTCTTCTTTATGGGATGAAGTAAACACGCCTATGGAGGTTGCCGAGGTTAAGTATCCTTTTAAAGGAATTAACGCACTCACCTATGGCATCCGTCCGGCTGAGCTTGTCACAGTGACGGCGGGTAGCGGTTTAGGCAAGTCTCAATTCGTTCGTGAAGTTGTTTGGGCAGTGTTGCAACAATCAACGCATAACATTGGGCTACTCTTCTTAGAGGAAAGTATACGAAAAACAGGCTTGTCTCTTATGTCGCTAGCGGCTAATAAGCAGCTGCATTTACCGACGACCACGAGCACAGAAGAAGAGCGTAGAAGCGCCTTTGATCTAACACTAGGCACAGAACGCTTGTACTTGTTAGACCACTTCGGCTCGACTGACGTCGATAACATCGTAGGTCGTGTGCGTTACATGGCGAAGGCTTTAGACTGTGCTTATATCTTCTTAGATCACGTCTCTATTGTTGTGTCGGCGCAGGCTAACTTAGACGAGCGCAAGGCTTTAGATGAGATTATGACCAAGCTGAGGATGCTTGTGCAGGAAACAGGTATAGCGTTGTTTGTCGTTAGTCATTTGCGTAGACCTGAGAGCAAGGGACACGAGGAAGGCGCAGCAACGTCCTTATCACAATTGCGCGGTAGTGCGTCTATCGCACAGCTTAGTGATATAGTGTTAGGTTTGGAACGTGATGGACAGGCTGATGACATGATTACACGAAACACCACTACTGTGCGTGTCCTAAAGAATCGGTTTAGTGGCGAGACAGGCAGGTGTGCTGACTTGTTGTATGACAAAGACACTGGCAGAATGGCTGAGACAGTATTTGACGAACGCGCTTTATAGTTTTGTAGAAGCAACATATATGACGCATTAGAGTGCTTTATGTGTCGTATAAGGTGAAAAGCAATATATAAGGCGCATTTAAATTAAGGAGCAACGATAATGGAAAAAGTCAAGAGAGAAAAAAGATGTGAGATGTGTCCTGAGTGGGTTGCCTGCGCTAGTCCTGACTTGTGTCCTAAATGCACAGACTTAGTTTCTCTGCTTAACAGCTTATGGTTAATTACAGATAAAGGAGACGACTAATGAGATGCATAGCTTGTGACACGCTATTGACAGACTATGAAGCCACTTTAAGAGATACTGACACGCTTCATTATGTTGGTGAGTGCTTAGACTGTATCAGGAACGCTAACAACGTGTTTGGCTTGCAAGAACGCCTAGACCTTAAAACAATACATGACGTTGAGGTGGATTATGAACAATAAAATTTGTGTAGGTGATTGTATTAAATGGCAGGAGAGCGCAGACGGATTAGCTGTTGTAGTTAGAAAACAAAAAGACAAGGAAGGGGGTATTACTTGTTGGATTTATCACAGCGGTGGTGAAGTTTCTGAATGGCGTGTTGAGGATTTAGAGTTACATTCAAAGTTTTTAACTATGCGTTATGAATTTCTTGATAGAATGGAATGGCTTAGGCAATATTGCTACGAGCAAGATGGCGGTAATTGATGTTAACAATTGATATAGAGACAGACATGAAACACTCAGTGATATGGTGCGCTTGTGCTGAGGATGTCGCTACAGGTGAGACGACTGTACACACCGAAGCTAAGACACTACAGGCGTTGATAAACAAGCACGACAGTATCTTAACCTATAACGGCTTAGGCTTTGACGTGCCAGTGATGACGGCGGTGTGGGGTATTAGCGTAGAAGGTAAGAAGCACGTTGATGCTATGGTACTGTCTCGCCTTTTCAACCCTGCACAGGCAGGTGGTCACAGTTTGCGCAGTTGGGGCGAGCGTCTAGCGTACCCTAAAGATGACTTCACCGACTATGACGGTGGTTTGTGTGAGGAAATGATTACTTACTGCAAGCGCGACGTTAACCTGACCACCAAGGTTTATAAGACAGTGAGTGCTAACCTGAAGAGAGGTAAGTTCACGCAGGACGTTATAGACCTAGAGCACGCTGTGACGGCTGAGTTAGAGTTGCAGCGCAGTAATGGCTTTAAGATTGACCTGCCGAAGGCTAACGGTCTTTATAGCACGTTAACGCACCGTATGCGTGAGTTAGAAGCGTTGTTACAGGCTGAGTTTCCTCCTATCGTCACCGAGCGTTGGTCTGAGAAGACAGGTAAGCAGCTTAAAGACAACGTAGAAGTGTTTAACGTAGGCAGCAGGCAGCAAATAGCTAAGAGATTGCAGACTGTAGGCGTTAAGTTTACTGACAAGACCGAAGGCGGTAGCTACAAGATAGATGAGAACGTGCTAGAGGGTATTGATAATCCTTCGGCGCAGCTTGTTGCTGAGTATCTTCTATTACAGAAAAGAGCTAGTCAGGTAAGTTCATGGCTAGAGGCTGTAGCGGATGACGGCAGGGTACATGGTCGTGTCTTTAGCAGCGGTGCAGCGACAGGTAGGATGACTCATATATCGCCTAACATGGCTCAAGTGCCTGCAACACGTAAGGCGCATGATGGCATGACACCAGTGCAACGGCTCAAAGCTGAGTTAGGAGGCGAGTGTCGCGCTTGTTGGACGGTAGAGCAAGGCAACAAACTAGTGGGTATTGATGCGTCTGGTCTTGAGTTACGGATGCTAGCCCACTATATGAAGGACGAGGACTACGTTAACACCATCTTAGACGGCGATATACACAGCGCCAACCAAGCAGCGGCAGGACTCGAAACACGCGACCAAGCTAAGACGTTCATCTACGCATTCCTGTACGGTGCAGGTGATGAGAAGATAGGCAGTATCGCAGGCAAGGGCGCTAAACATGGGAAGAAGCTAAAGAAAGACTTCCTTGACAATATACCATCGCTAAAAGCGTTGAAGGAGTTAGTAGAGAAGATAGCAGCAAACGGCACGTTGCCTAGTTTAGACGGCAGAAGGATACGCATACGCAAGGCTTATAGTGCGCTAAACTTCCTCTTACAAGGAGGCGGGGCAGCGCTTATGAAGAAAGCATTGTTGAACGGTGTCGAGAGTCTTAGAGAGCAGAACATACCTTTTAAGATGGTCGCCAACGTACACGATGAGTTTCAAGTAGAGACGCCAGAGGCTTTCGCCAAGGCTGTAGGACTACACTTTCGTAATGCGATACGCAAGGCAGGTGACGATTTTGAACTACGTTGCCCTATGGATGGTGAGTATAAGATTGGTAACAACTGGTCTGAAACTCATTGATTTTTTTAACTTTACGTGATAGACTATATAGACTTTATTAAGGAGCACTACAATGCAAAAGATACCACCTACACCTATTAAAGCTACTATTTACTGGGCTAACCTAAAACAGCCTAATAAAATGTCAGGAAAATACCAAGTTGACCTTGGTAATCTCTCAAGCAAAGCCGTTGCTGCGTTAGAAGAGCGAGGAGTGCCTATTAGGAACAAGAACAACGAAGCAGGTGATTATGTCACGGCTAAGTCTAATTATCCTATACGCGCTTATAACGCTGATGGAGACGAGATTCATTGTCTTATAGGCAACGGATCTGAAGCAGTTGTTGCCGTTAGTCATTATGATTGGAAAGGTCAAACAGGTCAGGATGGTCGTTCAGCAAGCTGTTACAAGTTAGTAATTACCGACCTGAATGAGTATGAAATTGACTCAGAAGTTGCTTTAGACTTAGACTTAGAAGCAGCTCTCTAATGCTTCTTATTGATGGCGATATATTTTGCTATCGGGCGGCTTGTGCGTGCGAGAATGACGCACAAGTCTCTTTAGAGAATGCTACAGCACAAGTCAAACGAGCCTTTAACTCTATCCTCACTGACGTTCTAATGCGTTATCCTGAGCACGACTATATCCTATACCTAACCGGAGGCGGTAACTTCAGACATGACGTTGCCGTCACTGCTCCGTACAAAGGAAACAGGAAAGGTGCAAAACCCCTTCTGCTGCCTGCTATACGTGAGTATGCTATTGGTTACTGGGAAGCAGTCATGATCGAAGGTGAAGAGGCTGACGATGCTATAGCTGTTGCTGCTTCGTCTGTGTACTTGAACGACGAGCCTATCATGGTAAGTATTGATAAAGACTTCGATCAAGTGGCAGGTATGCACTATAACTTTGTGAAGAAGGAAGAGTACTTCGTAAGCTCAGAGATAGGCTTGAAGAGCTTTTACAAACAGATACTCACAGGCGACGCTATTGACAACATCATTGGTGTTGACGGTATAGGCGCAGGTGGCGCACACGAACTGATTGGCAACTGCCGCAAAGAAACTGATATGTGGGACATTTGCGAAGACCAATTAGGCTATGACAGGGCGTTGGAGAATGCACGTCTACTGTGGCTAAGACGCACAGCAGGACAGATGTGGATGCCTCCACGAGAACGTCCTACAGGAGTACGCTTTTATGGCGAAGCAACTAGTACCGCGCACTAGAGCCGGAAAGACTTGGACAGAAGCACGTTATTGGCAGTTCATACGATCAGCGCTTAGACAGGCTTACAGTCGTTACCCTGTTAAGTTTCAAGTTAAGAAGGACGCAGAGCGTACAGTAGAAGGTTGCAGACACAAGTACGAGTATCAATGTGCTGAGTGTTCAGAGTGGCATACCAACAAAGAGATACAGGTAGACCACATCATTCCGGCAGGCAAACTAAGCAGCTATAAAGACATTGCAGGCTTCTCAGAGAGGTTGTTCTGTGAAGCAGACGGTATGCAGGTCTTGTGCGTAGAGTGTCACCAGAAGAAAACTAACGCAGAACGTGCAGCGAGGAAGAAGACATGAGACATTTTGTCATACCAGACACGCAGGTTAAACCAGACTCTAATATAGAGCATCTGACGTGGGCAGGTAAGTATGCAGTTGCTATGAAGCCTGAAGTTATTATCCATTTAGGTGACCACTGGGACTTTCCTAGTCTGTCTAGCTATGACAAAGGTAAGAAGTCTTTTGAAGGCAGACGTTATCAAGCAGACGTAGAGTCAGGCAAGGTTGCTATGCAGGCTTTCTTAGCTCCTATCAAGGAAGAACAAGCACGACAACGCGCTAACAAGCACAAGGTGTGGAAACCTAAGCTAGTGTTCTTACTTGGCAACCACGAGAACAGGATCACTAGAGCAGTAGATGATAGTCCTGAGCTTGAGGGTTTGATGTCGTTTGCTGACCTTGGTCTAGAGAAGATGGGTTGGGAAGTTGTGCCGTTCTTAGAAGTTAAGATGATTAACGGCATAGCCTACTCACACTACTTCACCTCTGGCGTTATGGGTCGTCCTGTATCGTCTGCTAAGCTAATGCTGACTAAGAAGATGGTTAGCTGTGTCATGGGTCACGTACAAGACAGGGACATCGCCTACGCACGTAGAGCTGACGGTGTGTCAGTCACTGGTCTGTTCGCAGGCATCTTCTATCAAGAAGACCAAAGCTATCTCACACCGCAGACTAATCAGTCTTGGCGTGGGCTTTGGATATTCAACGAAGTAAACAACGGTAGCTTTGACGAGCTGCCAATTAGTATGTCCTACCTTAGAAAGAAGTACGGAGAGTCTACGAATGAGTAAAACATTCACAGAGATAAAGGAGCAGCTGTCTCTCTTAGATGAGATAACTGTACTTGAGACGTTAGAGATTAACTCTACGGAGCTTGTAGAACGCTTCGAGGATAAGGTAGAGGACAAACTAGATCAAATAATCGAAGACTTAGGAGAAAATGACGATGAGTTTTCTTGACCATTCACCTGCTGAAGAGTGGGACGCAATAAGTAAGAAACGCAGAGCGCACGCTAGACGTGTCAGTGAGCAAATTAACGCTGAGCAGAGAGCAGCAGAACCTATAAAAGATGCTATCAACCCTAGCCACTACAAGGGCAGCGGTATTGAGTGCATTGAGTACATTAAAGAGAGACTCAGTAAAGAAGCCTTCTTAGGCTATCTTAACGGCAACGTAATCAAGTATACGCATCGTTGGCAAGACAAGAACGGTGTAGAAGACTTACGCAAAGCACGTTGGTACTTAGATAGATTGGCGCAGGAGATAAGCAATGTCTAGAATGGACGAATTACTACAGCTGTGTACCAAGTGGAGCAGCGAACGTGGCATCTTTAGGAACGGTATTGTAGCAACACAGACTCTAAAGCTAGTTAGCGAGGTAGGCGAACTTGCTGACAACGTAGCAAAGCATAGAGATATAGCAGACGATATTGGCGACTGCTTGGTGGTGTTGAACAACTTAGCAATGATGAACGAACTAACACTAGAACAATGTTTAGAAGTCGCTTACGAAGACATTAAAGATCGTAAAGGCTATCTCAATGGCGCAGGTGTATTTATTAAAGACTCAGATAGAGGACAAGCAGCATGAGCGAGTTTAGAAACAGTTTTGGTGAGTCAATCTTCCGCAACAAGTACGCCTTGAACGAGACGCAAACGTGGGCAGAGAAAGTAGACGACCTTATGCACGATGTCTGTACAGGCATACTAAGCCCTGAAGACTCAGAGTATCTAGGCAGTGCTATGAAGCAGTTTAAGTTCATGGCAGGTGGTCGTTACATTTACTATGCAGGTAGACAGGCTAGCTTCTACAACAACTGCTATCTGTTAAAAGGTGAAGAGGACACTAGAGAAGAATGGGGAAAGCTAACACAACGAGCAAGCGACTGTCTGATGAGCGGCGGCGGCATTGGCATAGACTACAGCGTCTTTCGTCCGAGCGGGTCACCACTAGGCAGGACAGGCGGGGAAGCGTCAGGCCCACTGCCACTAATGAACTCTATAAACGAAATAGGCAGAAACGTGATGCAGGGCGGCAGTAGACGTAGTGCTATCTATGCCTCACTGAACTGGCAACACGGTGACGCACAGAAGTTCTTGTCTGCTAAAGATTGGCACGCACTACCTATCGCTGAAGGCGTTACAGTGTTTGATGCTAAGCAGAACAACTTCAACTTCCCTGCACCGCTAGACATGACTAACATCAGTCTTAACTACGATGACAAGTTCTTAGATGCTGTCAACAACGGCTTCTTGCCTGAGACGTTTGTACAGAATTGCCGTCAAGCACTAATGACAGGAGAGCCGGGATTTTCCTTTAACTTCGGAGACAAAGAGAATGAAACACTCAGGAACGCTTGTACCGAAGTCACTAGTGAGGATGATTCAGATGTGTGTAATCTTGGAAGTATTAATATTGGCGCAATTGATGATATCGAGGAGTTCAGAGCAATCGTTCGAGTCGCCTCGATGTTCCTTGTCGCAGGCACGCTCACAGCAGACCTTCCAACTAAAAAAGTGTATGCTGTTAGACAGAAGAACAGAAGGCTCGGCTTGGGCTTGATGGGTATGCACGAGTTTCTGCTGAAGCGTGGCAGTGACTACGAAGTAACAGAAGAGCTACACAGGTGGCTAGAGGTATTTAGAGATGAATCGGAAAGAGCTGCTAATCTTCTTTGTGACTCCCGTGGCATCAGTCGCCCTGTTGCGTATCGTGCAATCGCTCCTACAGGTACTATAGGGATACTCGCAGGCACTACAACAGGCATAGAGCCTCTGTACGCTGTTGCTTACAAGCGTCGCTACTTAGTTGGTGGTGACAAGTGGAAGTACGAGTACGTTGTAGATGCTACAGCTGAAGACCTAATTACTACACACGGCTTAGACCCTGACAAGATACAGACGTCATCGTCTATGGTGAATGACTTTGAGCGTAGGCTGAAGTTCCAAGCTGACGTACAAGACTATGTTGATATGTCTATCTCGTCTACTATCAACCTACCGCCGTGGGGCAGTGAAGGCAACAACGAAGACCGTGTGATGGAGTTTGCTACAATACTGGCTAAGTATGCACCACGTCTGAGAGGCTTTACTTGCTACCCTGACGGTGCGCGAGGCGGTCAGCCGCTAACGATGTGCAGCTACAAAGAAGCTATGAAGCACAAGGGTGTGGTGTTTGAGGAGAATAGCGAGACTGTGTGTGCCTCTGGTGTCTGTGGTATCTAGTGGGTCGTTACTGTAACGGCTGTATAACGCTAAAAGAGGTTGGTTCAGCTTGTGTGTGTAGGATAGTCTGGGATGTAGATCATCTACCGCACAGCCTGAAACAGCTCATGGAAGAAGACGAGAAGGTTAATGATTTTATTATTAGAGGTAGGAAAGTAATAAAGCAGTTAACTGACGAGTAAGAAAAAGCCCTATAGAGTATCCCAATCTCTATAGGGCTTTTTGTGGCTATAACAAACGCACGATCCAAAGGTAGCACTAAGGATTAGGTTACTTCTTTTTCTTCTTCTTAGTTGTCGCCTTCTTCTTAGGCGGTGTAGGCTTGCTTTTATTTGAGTAAGAATAGTTCATAACAACCTCTTTTATGTTTACAAGTTAATAAATCCATGTTATTCTTTTGATGTCTCCGCCGCCGGTGAAGTCCCTATTGAGGCAGGTTAGCTCTGAAGGCGTCTTCCTTCTCTGCTTGTTCTTCGTTGATAGCTCTACGATAGATGTCATAGTAAGTTGATGTAAGTCTTCCTGTGCTGCTCTTAGCAAACTCAGAAGCTCTAAAGGCAGTCATGTCCATGTTGTTGTTTATAAGCAAAGCTGCTAACTCACTAGGCTTTCTCATGTCTTTAGGAGTGTTAGCCATATAGCTTTTAGTCAATGCTAGTCCGTCAGAACCTTGTAGTTTAATAGAAGTCTTCATTAGCGTTCCACTACGCTTTAGAGCGTTTAACGAAACTCTTCTAGCAGTTTCAGCAATACTTAAACCAAAAGTAGCAGCACCTGCTGCAGCGGCGACAGGAACAGCTATTGAGGGGTTTGCTGTAGCGTACACAGCTGTACCAAGAAGAGTAGACAAAGTTCCATAAGCGATGTTTTTAGCGCCTCCAGATAAAGAACCTATTGTTTCTAAAAACTCACTAGTGTTCTTTCCTGCTATAAAATCGTCAATTAACTTCTTCTCTGCTTTAGTGAAGTACATACTTTTCTTATTATTGTTTAACAACTGAGCCATTGCAGGTCGTAAACGCTGTTCAAAAGTTTTACCGCCTTCCATCTTCTGAGCTTGTGCTGTTCTTGTTAAGTTAGTAAACATATCATCTAACAAGCCCACAGTGCTTTGTCGTCTCCAAAGCTCACGAGCTGTTATAATAGCAGGGTCTGTGGATTGTAAACTCAATATAGCATCGTCTAAGACTCTAGCAGCATCTCCTGCCGCTCTTGCAACGTCGTCGCTTCCTTCTGCTGCTTGTTTCGCCAAACGACTGTGTGCTTTATCTAGTGTTTGAAAATCAACAGTACCATCTTCTATTGATTTAAGAACTGAACCGAGTCTATTACGTATAGTACCGTATGAAGGGTCGACAGTAATTTCCTCTTTGAAGAATTGATTTATGTTGTTAGATAGCCTAGCTGCTTCGTTTGGCTTTAATTGTACATCTTTAAGTTGTTCGTATATGTAGTTTGACGCTCCCTTTAGAGCCTCTTTATTTGGCAAAGACTCTGTCAAGAGTTTGTTGGCAGCGTAATCAATAACACCGTCAAACACGACTTTAGCCGCTGAAGGAGTTATCATCTGCCCTGCTATTCTAGCTGCTTCTTTAGCGTTAGGGTCATCAGCTTGTGCAGCAGCTATTTCACCACCAAAACCACCAGTAACGCCAAAGACAATATCGTCAATAGGTTTGCCAGATCCTAGCAGCTCAAAGACGTTCTTAGCAGTTCCTGTTTCCAAACCTTTAGCGATAGCTTGAGTGGTAAGCCTCTGAGCAGGGTTCATAGACATAACCAAGCCTGTAAACTCGCCCGCACCTGCTGCAATGTCAGTAGCTACTCCTTCTCCTGCAAACTCACCCTTCTCAGCTACCATGCCTCTTAGCGAGAAAGGCTCTGTTTCTCTAAAGGCTGCTTGTGGAGAGTCAGGAACGTCACGAATACCAAGCATAGCCTGAGCATACGGACGAACTTGCTGCTCTACAGCACGTATAGGTGTTGTTATAAAGTCAACTAAAGACGCAAAAGGTCTATCAACGCCTGCTACGTACTCCATGCCGACATCAACGGCACGTTGTATTCCAGTGCTTTGTAGCTTGTCCACAGGCGTTGGCGTAGCTACAGGACGAGAATCTTTACGACGCTTCTGTGCAACTATATAAGCCATGTCTTCAGGAGACGGTGGAGTGTCGCTTTCTATAACTGTGACAACCGCGCCTTGTTCGTCTAGAACTTCGTAATTAGGCATTACTTAACCTCTCTGTACGTAAACCCTGATCCTGCTCTTTGTACGGTAGGGTCTGTTATGTCTAAAGAAGACTTAGGAGGCTCTTCCAGACCTATCCATTGCTCAACAGTCCATCCTTTTCTAGCTTTCTTTCTGGCTCGCTCAAAGCTGCTACGTATGGATGCAAAACGCTCTTCAAAGTCTTCTTTCTTCATTCCAATTTTTAGGCTGTCGACAAGACTCTTTAAGTCAAGTAGTTCTCGTTCTGTTAGTTGACCATAGCCAGAAGAACCGTTATCGGACGCTGCTCTAGCAGACTGAAGCGCATCGTAGCCTAAGTTTGCTAGAACTGTTGTCACGTCTCCTGCTAAGGTGTACTGATCTGTTCCCGGAACAAAACTCAACACAGCGTCGCCAAAACCTGTGCTGACTGGTTCGTTACCGCTAGCGCCTGATAATGCGTCCTCGACTCTGTCCATAGTTTGAAGAATATCACCAGTTTTTTCTAAAACAAGCTCTCCTGCTGCGTTTGCAGACCTTACTTTTTGTTTAACTTCTGAATAATCCGCTCCGGTAGGGAAAGCAATCATTTTAGGAATGCCATATTCGTCTAAAACTTCGTTTCCTTCTGCGTCCTTTACTGGCTTGTACTCCCATCCGTCGTCACGCTTTAACTTTAAGTGTCGACCTGCGAGTATGCGTTCTTCTTCTGTTGTTGCTTTTCTTTCGGCAAGCCTAAACGCAGTAAGAGACTCAGGCGTATATTGACTAGTGTTTAAGTTTTGTAAACCCAAACCAGTATCTTGTGCTTCTTCTGTTGGCGAAACTTTCCACTCGCCTTTTAAGTTGTCCCACACCGCACCGTTCTGTACGTTGTAGCGGTCTTTGTTAGGAGCTATGCTTTCTAAAAGACCTTCTATATTGCCATCATACGTTCCTGCTTCAATGGCACTAAAAGCAGCATTCTGCATAGCAGGGTCAAGGTCTTCCACAGCTGCTACAGTGTCCATCATAGCATTGCGCTGTTGTGTCCTTACCAGTGCTTGTTGCTCTTGTGTTCTTTTTTGTGCCGTCATCTGAGCAGCTGTCTGCCGCAGTTGTATAGCCTTAGCAGGGTCTATAGCGTCAGTCATAGACGCTAAACGTATTAGGTCTTGAGGGTTGTTTGGGTCTACGCCTTGCATAGCTTCACGCAGCTTTTCAGAACCTGTACGTGTATCAACGCCAAACAAGCCACCTGCAGCGGCACGGAGCTGTTGCTGTTGTCTAGGTGCGTTAAGTGCAGCAACGCCACCTACAGTGTCTAACACGCTAAGTAGGTCTGACTGCTGTTGACGCATTTCAGCAGCAGGGTCTGGCAAGATGTCAGAAAATAATGAGTTAATGTTAATTGGATCTGCCATGTTAAGCTACTCCCATCTGTCGTAGAAACTCTAACGAACCTTCAACAGGCGCAGGAGCAGTGTCGCCGTTTCCTAAAATGTTCTGTAGAATGCCTTGCAACAAACCAGTCTGCGTAACTTGTCCTTGCGCTCCAATCTGACCTGCTAACAAGTTTGTTATACCTTGTATGCGCTGCTGTTCTAAGTTAGCTGCTGTACGTTCTGCTCCTTGTTGTGCTGACAAGCCTGATTGTAACAACGACGTACCAAACTGCGCCCCACGAGCCTGTCCTGTAGTAGCAATGTTAGACAAGTTAATAGCAGGTGATAGAGTGTTAAGAAGTTGCTGTTGTGGCATATAAGACTGCTGTAAAGCAGAAAGCCCTACGTCACCTAGCAGCCCGAGCCTAGCCCTAGTCTCTTGCAAGCCTGCTAGAGTCTGTGAAGACTGCAAAGCCTGCTCTTGACGTGCTTGCTCTATAGCTCTAACGCCCAAGCCTGCCTGCTGTTCTGCTAGAGCCTTCTCTAAAGCTAGCTGCTCTGGTGTACCGCCAAACATAGACGTTTGTACACCAAGTCTGCCTTGGTTAGCTAGTCTCTGTTCTAACTGTAAACGCTGACGTTCTTGCTCTGGCGCTACAGCAGCCTGTAGACGCTGCATGATGTCAGCTTCACGTTGCTGCAAGCCACCGCCTGCACCTGTCAACATACTAATTACATTAGCCTGCTCAGCTGCACGCTCTTCTGGACTACCAAGCATACCAAACGCTTGTGTACCAAAACCTTGTAACTGCTGTTGCAGAGCTTGTTGCTCAGGAGACAGTGTTGTTGTTAAACCGCCTTCAGGAGTTGTAGAGACACCGCCAATGCCGGACGTTACAGTGAAGGGTTTAAACTGCGTCTGTCCTACAACGTCAGTAGCAGCCGTTTCAGCACGCTGCATAGCCTGTGCGCCTAAATCACGAGCGCTTTGTATGCCTTGTTCAGCTCCATACAGAGCACCTGCACCTGAAGCAAGCCTAGCTGCTGTGTCGCCTGTTAGAAAATCAAGTAAACCTGCCATTATACAGTCCTTCCTCTAGTTAGATCGAGCAAGCCTATAAATTCAGGCTTTAAGTAATCCATTTTAAACTCACTTGTGAATATCTCATCAGCTAACGGTGTAGCTATAGTGTTTAGTGTTAGCATACCTGTCAAACCATCTCTACCGTCTCTACCGTCTTTACCATCAGTTCCGTCACCACCATCAGTTCCGTCTATACCATCAGTTCCGTCAACTCCGTCAATGCCATCAACTCCGTCAGTGCCGTTAGTTGGTGTTGTTATTGATGGCGTAGCTGTTATTGTAGGCGGCGTAGGTGTTATTGTAGGCGGCGTAGGTGTTATTGTAGGTGTTGTGTCAGTTGAGCTAGCAACTCCTCCACTAGTATCCACAACAGCAGTATCGGCAGTCCCAGTAGTATCAGCGCTAGTGACAGGAACCTCAGCAGTAACAGCAGTAGTTGTTTCATTAGTTATTGTGGGCATTCCTGTGTTTATGTCTACGTTAAGTATTCCAACAGACTTGTTAGTCTCTGCATCTACTACGTGTTCTGCGGCAACGCCGTCAGTTCCTATAATAGGAGTAACTGTGTACACTCCACCGTCTTTAAGAACAGCGTTACCTGCGTTAGGCACACTGTCGCCTCTAGTAGAGCTTATAAAGCTGTCTGTAGCTGCGTTATATGTCCATTCTTCGTTAACATCACTTACAGTCTCTGTAGAGCCTCCTGACGCAACTGAATCAACAATAGTGTCTATATCACCTGTTAGGTCTGGATCGCTCTCTAACGAGCTTGTAGAGCCTCCTACAGGGTCTACAGAGGCTTCTGCAGCTGCTCTGTCAGCAGCGCTTGGTACATTGACAAACGGTTGGTTACTGCCTACAGTTAAACCTATTAGTTCTGATGCTAAGTCGCCTCGTGTGTTTAGCGTCTCTGCTATCTGCTCTGGTGTTACACCTGCAGCTTTAGCTTGCTGTATAGCATCCAGTATTAACTCACCCGCGCCTTCTCCTGTGCTGCCTAAAACTGTGTTAAGGCGTTCTTGCCCTGCATACAAAGCTGCTTCTTCTGCAGTCATTGGTGTTGCTTCCATGCTCTTATCAAAAAAGCCTAAACCGTCAAGAGCAGAGTAAATAGCGTAAGCAGGCCCAAGACCTTGGAATAAAGTAGATAAACCAAGTTGAGATGCTCCTGTTTTTGCTGCTTCAGTTGCTACTTTAGAAACAGGACTACCCGCAACTCTAAAAAGACCGTCAGGTAACTGTATTAGATCAGACATAATAATTCCTAAGTGTTGCGCTCTACTTTGTTAACCTTCTCAAAGGAGCGTAAGCCGCCAAGACCAAGCATACCCATCAACACAGGTAGCATTGTAGCAAGGTCAATCATAGGCACTTCAACGCCTGTCTCTAACAGATTCAAAGTCATGTTTACAAAAGGTATGATTAGAAAGTTACCTGCCATACCTAACACACAAACCCATCCACAAGCAGGTCGCCATCCGGCTACAAACATACTGTTATGCTTAGCTTCGACCTTGTTAATCTCTAGCTGTGCTTTGACTTGCTCGTTCGTATGACGCTCTGCCATAGTCGCAATGTCATGAGCTAGTTTTTCTTTTAAGTCTTTATCGGGTATTGCCTTGTCTAATAAGTCCGACACTGGCCCAATGAGTGACCCTAGCATTGCTAACATTTAAGCCACCGCTAACACAATAAGGATAAAAGCAGCTAATAAAATAGTAACAGTAGCCTGCTCGTCAGTCGCGCCCATAAACTTAGCTTTAACAAACTTACCTATGATTTTAGCATACTTCATATACTTATGTCCTGTTTTTTAGCACTGTTAGGTTTGGTTTAACGTCTTCTTCAGGCTCTATAATAAAATAGTAAAGCTCTAACAACTCTTCTATTGAGTAGTTGCCTTGTGTTGCTCTGACTAGCTCAAGCATCAATGTCTGCTTAGCCTCGTCAAGAGTCATTAGTATGTTCCACCGTCAATAGTAGACAAAGTAAGTGTACCAGTGGCTGTTAAGTTAGCTACTGTTACTGTGCCTGTGAACGTAGGAGATGCTAGATTAGCTTTACTGTTTACTGCAACAGCAATAGCGTCAAACTCAGCACCAACTTCAGTACCTTTAATTACTTTAGCAGGGTTGCCGCTGACCATTGCGTCTTTAGCTGCAAAGTTAGTTATCTTAGTGTAATTACTCATTAGACAATCCTTCCTAGTAATGCGTGTATGTTTATCTCTTGTAGAGCAATAGTCTTACCTTCTACTGTTGTTTCTACGCCTACAGCTACCACAGTTCCTTGACCGCTAGTGTTAATCTTTTGACGATTGATAAGAGCAATAGACGACGAATACTCAGCCTCTGTGTTAAATTCTGAGATGTTGTACTGACCTACGTTAGACTTAGGCAAGATATAAGCCTGCTTAGTGTACGCACCAGAATAGTCGTAAGCCCAGTTAAGCACTACAGTAGCTTCAGCACCGTCAAACGTAATTAAGTTTATCTTCTTTAAGAACTTGAGCTTAGATGTGTCACCAAAGCTCAACGGATGGCTAAAGTAGCTGAGCAAGTAACCAGTAGTGTTGTCTGTAAAGCCTGAGTAACTAGCTACACCTGTCTTAGAACCTATGTACAACGCCTCTGTTGATATAGTTGTAAAGCACAGCGGGTTAATGTGCGACCATGTAGTTGCTCTGTAGCTGCCGTCTTGTAGCGGAAACCGTGTATCAAAGCAGTAGACAACACCTAGTTCTTGGAAATTAAGCAGCACAAACGCCTCACGAGGAGAGTAGTGCATACTGATGTTGCCTGTCTCTGCTATAAACAGTGACTTAATATCGTTGTTTACGTTCTTAGAGATGTCACCAATAGGCGCTGACTTCTCTTGTATTGTTCTAGCAAGACTACGAACACCTGAGTCATCTAAGAAGATTAAGTCTTTACCAGTAGACACAACAGCGTCTCGTGACACGCAACCTACGTTAGAAATTGTATCGCTCAGCGTCATAGTAGCCGGATCGTCTGCACCTGAGTAGATAACAATAGAGCTGCGTCCAAAGATCACTAGGAAGCCGTTGTGAGCTGCTAGAGCAACGATAGTGTCGTACCCTGTAGGCCACACCTTAGTAATGTCTATCGAACCTGTAGAGCCTCCTGACCAATGTGTACCGTTAAGCAAGTCAGACCAGTAGATTGTAGACTTGTCATTAGTAAAATCTGCTACCCATAACCTACCGAACGCTGCTAAACACTCATTACCCTGTGGCGGTGTGCCTGTAGAGTGTGCATGAGCAGACATTGTTTCAACTGTACCTGCATGATCTGAGTACAGCAGCGGTTCTTGACCACGTTGAAACATAAACATATGGTCATTGAACGATACAAACTTCCAGTTGTTAGCAGCAATAGTGTAAGACGAAGGTGTTGCGTCTACTAATGTTGTAGTGCCTTTAAATATCTTGTTGTTACCTGCTGATAAGAATGTTACATCTCCGTCTTCAGCAACAAACTCACCCATAGACTCAATGCCGTCAGAGCTACCAAGAACAGCAGGGCCGTTAGTAGTAAGCACGGCATAGCCCTTACGAGAGGCAACTCTACCTTCTTTGTCAATTACACAGTTATCTGCTACAGCAGCAAAGCTAGGCTCTTGCGCTAACGGCGCATCTTGCGTGTTAATACCTGCAAATCCGGGCGCTGTAATTGTAATGCTTTGTAGTTGTTGAGCCATTTAAGATTCCTTAGACTGCTACGTAAGTAGTGTCTTCTTGGTACTTGTTAGCATCAAAGGCTACAGCGTCTGACAGAGATACGTCAGCTATAGCAAACTGTTCTGCTGCTGACTGCCCACCTGTTTCACCACGCTCACGTAACGCCATAGCTAAACCAAGCTGCAACACAGGGTTGTATGGCACTTTTAGTACATCAGCGTCTGCTGTTAAATCAGCCTGTCTAGCAAACGCATCAAAAAACAAACTGTAGATGTTGTCTGGCTGTGGATACACTTGTACAGTAATGTCGCCATTAGCGTCTGTACCAGTAAAAGCAAACTTAGAAGGAGAACCAGAAGTAGGTGTCATTAGTTTATAATACCTGTTCATCTCTGTTCTGTTGCTAGTAGTAAACCTAGTCTTGCTTGTTGTGTTCAATGCCTCTCGTACTTCTACTTCTTGTCCTGCGTTTGTTAAAGGATACACAGACGTACCGTCAACTGTGTCAAAGTCAATAGAAACACGTAAAGCAGACCAACTGTGTGAGTCTTCTACAAGCTGTTTAGCGTCATTAACAAAGTCGCCAATCAAAGCTGAATAGCTTGTTTCAGCTACAGTGTCTACTTGGTTTTCACGAAGCCTGCGTAGAACACTGTTTACTAGTTCTAAATATGTCATCCTAGTTTCCTATGTATGTAAAAACAGCGCCTATGCTTGCAACAAGTATTATCCAAAGCAGACGCTCCATTGTCCTTGCACTGGCTATGTTTTCAGCTAAACAGTCCATCTTATTCTCTATAGCGTCTACTTTAGTCTCAATATGTGACTGCCTATTAAACACAGTGACAAGTCTTTCTTCAACACGCGCTAAGGACACGATAGCTTCTTGTAATGTGTCAATCTTCTTTTCTACTCTGCTTAAGCGGTCTTCCATTTTTTAACTACCTTTTTAAACTGCTAAGGTTCTACAGGCCAAGTGACTTCGTTAGGAAATCCTTCTTGCTCTGGTATAGACCTAAGCAATGCACGATAAGTAGCCCAGTCCTCTTTGCTTACTGGAGCATCTGCTACTTGCGTCCAATCAGTCTCTGCTAGTTTAGAGTTACGCTCTGCTCGAACTGTTCTTTCTAAATGTTCTTGATACGAAACTTCTACTTGCGGCAAACTCGCTTCATATTCTTCGTATTCTGCTTCTGTAAACTCTACATTGCCGTTTGCTGTAGCATTGTATAAAGGTTTAATTATACTCATGATGTTTTCCTTCCCCAGACACGAA
>Ga0196889_1000212_pt1 | contig 18817 bp, 19 predicted proteins | sample VirMetDEL_Nov_12_FD_166415 | JGI IMG/M metagenome (GOLD analysis project Ga0196889, IMG submission 166415) | Aqueous microbial communities from the Delaware River and Bay under freshwater to marine salinity gradient to study organic matter... | ecosystem: Environmental > Aquatic > Marine >...
CCCCTCTAATGAGATCGGCCCTTATGAGTGCTCCTGGTTATATTTACGCTTTTTATAATCCCGATGCTGACAACGGCGACGGCAAGGTTGAGTATAAACAACTCCCTTGGAAATATGTTTGGCTAGACGGAAACGTCGGCTCTCTTGATCACGCTGAAAAGATGCACCTAGAAATTCCTATGCGAAGAGAAGCGCTAGCTCGCTCATGGCCGGAATTTGCTAAGGAGATTAAAGCAATCAAGGGCGGCAAGTCTATGGTTGACGACTCTAGGGATGATAACTTCGAAAGAAGAGATATATCTGGGCGTGACGCTGCCATGGGAAAACCTAAGGCATACAAAGCAAAGGACATTCTTAATTACAATGAGACCTGGATTAGGGATTACTCGTTAAAGAACATTGAACCAGAGGAAACTCAGGAAGAAATAACAGAAGAGACAGAGCAATTCAAAAACGCTGAGTCTCCTGATATCACTAAGTGGGAAAACCACAAGGAACACAAGGCAGCTCATTATGCTCAAAAAGCTGAGTTGCTTGCTGTCGTTGGACTACCTCCAGAAGCTTCTTATGAAGAGGCGAGTGCGAAGGTTGATGAGATTCTACAAGGAAACCCTCAAGCAGCAGAGCAACTTAACAAAGGTCTATTGATCGTTAAGATGATTGAAAACCACCTCGAAGAACACGAGGAGATGGAGAAGATCAATCCTACTGGGCAAGAGCCTAAGTTTGAAGATGGTTGGAGAGTTATCAAGTGGATCGAAGGCGTTATTTTATATGACGGTGCCAATCCAGAAGAAAATGGGATGCTTCCGGTCGTTCCATTCTATTGCTACAAAGACGAAACTATCTATGGGTTCGGTGAGATTAAAAACATCATTGACGCTCAAAGAACGCTTAATGATATGGACTTTAGAGAGCTTGAAGGCTTAAGGCTAACAAGTAATCCAGGTTGGATCGGAGACACAGAGGCGGAAGTTGATGCTGAGAAGCTCACAAATGCCCCTGGAATCGTCGTTCTCAAGAAACGTGGTACTGAGTTAAGACGTCTTGAACCAGGGCAAGTTTCGCCTCAACTAGAGCGCAGAAAAACCCTTGATCAACAGACAATGGAAATGATCTCGGGGCAAAACGAAGCAACCATGAATGGCAGTATGCCACAAGGGAATGTTTCGGGCATTACTGTCCAAAAGATCCAAACTCAAGCAGTCGGACGAATCAGGTTAAAGAACAGAGTCTTAGAATATTATTCAATGAAGCGACTTGCCTCATTAACTGCAAGCCTAATCGTTAATAACTGGACAGAAGAAAAGGTTTTAAGATTTAGAAGCGATTCAACTAAGATCGAAGAGGTTGTCTATAACCCGCTCGAAGTCGAAGACCTAGATTACATCGTCGAAATCTCTCCTGGCTCAATGGCTGGAGTGGATAAAGACGCGGTTAATGCAGTCTATATGATGCTACTTAACGGCGGACATATAACAATCCAAGAATTCCTAAAAGTTGCAGACATTCCTAAAAAGGACATGATCATCGAGTCTCTTGCTCAAAGAGATCAACAAGCAGCTCAAATGCAACAGATACAAGAACAAGCTCAAACTATGCAAGCGAACTACGAAGACCAACTTGCACAGCTACAAGAACAAAACATTAAACTTAAAGGAGCTATGGACTTAGGCAGAAGTGCCTCGGTCGATCTTTTAAGTGGCGACGAAAGAAAGGTCTTTGAAAAGCAGGCGAAAGAAGCCTCTATCAACTCTCTCATTGTTCCAAATGATTTAATGAGCGTTCCACAGGCAAATGAAGGAGCCATTCCGGCCAACCTAAATAACCAGGGACTATAAGAATGTCAGAAGAAAAAGTATTCGACCTAATGGAAGCAGCTAACGAGTTAACCGCTGAAGACAGCGGAACCGATGATGTTTCAACTGAGGTCTCCGATGTGGATGGACAAGCGGAAACGAACCCATCAGAAAACACTGAGGAAGCAGACCCCAGAGATATCCTAAACAAGGTAGGACAAGAGGCTGTAAACAACGAAGCCGTTGCACAGGCGATTGAACAAATCAACCAAATGGGTGCCATTCACAATGGATTGCCTATTAAGATTAATTCTCCTGACCAGTTGAAAGAGATCATTCAAAAAGGATTCGATTACACCAAGAAAACTATGGCCCACGCGGAAGAAGTGAGGCTAAAAACCGAAGAGTTTGCTCAAAAAGAGGTCAAATTCAAGGAAACAGAGCAGGCACTTGCCCAGAAAGAACAAGAGATCAGTGATGTAGTTAATGACAATAACATCATTACGAGTATGCTTACTAAATGGCAGACTCAAGATCCTGAACTATTTGCCTTTATTCAAAGTGCTTACAACCAAGAACTACAACAATTCAAGATGCAGCAACCAGTAATTGCTAAATACGAAGGGCAGATTAAAGAACTGCGCGAGCAATTTAACAACTTCGGGAAGAGCAAGCAGACCGAAGAACTAGCGTCGATTAAAAACGGTTGGGAGAGTGAGCTTGGACAAGTCCAGGCAACAGTCGCAGCAAGTTTATCAAAGCTAGGAGTGAAAGCGGATTGGGAAAAGGTCAAGGGAGTATGGTCAGCAGATGCAACAGGAAAAATGAGCGTTGAGGATGCATTTTACGCTGCTTATGGAAAAGAAATAGCTAAGGCCAATCAGAGTTATCAGAAGCTTTTGGCAACTAAATCCAAAGCAAACGCAAGCGCACTTAAACGATCAGGCGTTTCATCTAGTTCTAGGGGCGAAAAACAAGACATGGTCTTTAAGGCCGGAGACTATGAAAGTATGCTTAGGGATTCAATTTAATAACAGGAGTATCAAATGTCATTATCAGTAGGACAAGTACAAGCATTAACCGTAAAAGGTATCGATGCTGAAGGCGGAGTAAAAGACGCTATTTTCAAGAACCACGCTTATTTAAACAGACTTAAGAAAAACGAAGGTATCTATTCAGGGGAAAAGAAAACTTTCCCATTCAACTATGTTGATGATCTTGATACTAACGGATCTTACTACCAAGGTGCAGAGTCTTTATCTTTAGACATGTACGACCCATTCACTGAGCTTTCGTTCGACCTAATCGAACTTCAAGAATCACTAGTAATCACTCACCGTGACCTTGCTAGAAACTCAGGAAAAGAAGCTCGTCTTAACCTTGTCTCTGAAAGACTTAAGATGATGGAAATGGCAATGAGACAACGTTTTACTAAAGGGATTTTCTCTGATGGTACAGCGGCAACAGGTGCTCTAACAACTAAGCAATTTGTTGGTGTTCAAGCATTCTTAAAGTCATCTGCAGTTAATTACGGTGGCGTAACTAGTACAGACGTTTCTGTTCACGTTGCTTATGTAAACTCTAACTCTGGAACAAATAGAGCAGTTACTTCAGCTCTTCACCAAGCTACTTTGGGTGGGTGTTCTGAAGGTGACGAAAAACCAACTCTTGTTATCATGAGACAAGGTGTAATGAACTCTTTCATCGAGCTTCTTAAGCCTCACCAAAGAACGACAAGAGAATCTACTCTTGATAATCTTGGACACGGTGGGAACACACTAGTTTACTCTGGAATCGATCATATCGTAGACAACCTAGCTCCAGACGCTTCAATGATCTTCTTGAATGAGAAATACGTTCGTCTTTATGCTCACCCTGAGTACAAAATGAAACGCGTTCAAAAAGAAGACCTAGAAACTCAAGATGCAATGTTACAACGTCTTTTTTACAAAGGTGTTTTTGCATGTTCAGTCTTGAGATACCAAGGTTGGTTAAAAGATATCACGCCAACAACATAATAAACGGGGGAGCAATCCCCCTTTAACTTTAGGAGAACAAATGAAAAAGGTATTAATAAGTTTATTCGCACTAGTTTCAATGAATGTTCACGCATTCAACGGAACAATTGGACGTGGAGCTGCTTTAAGCTACGACGGTACAGTTGACGCAAACTCAATTGAAAAACAATCAATCAACGTAAAGAACTCTCACTCAGTAAGCATTCCTGCTGGTTCAGCAGTTACTCTTGACCTTACTGCAGACGATGGTGCTTCAGTTATCATTTCTGCAACTGCTGGATTATCTCCACTTTGTATTATGGAAACTGCTTGTGCTGTTGGAGCAATCTGTGCTTGTCAAACTAACGGTAAACTAGACTCAGCTCTTTTTGATGTTGGTGCTGGTTCAGCGGTTGCTGGGAAAAGATTCTACATGTCTTCAGTTAACGCTGGTTACTTAGCTGCTCGCGCCGCTGACGTTGCTACTGAAGTTCCAGGTGGGATTTTCTACGATGCTGCTGCTGCATCTGGTTCAGTACAAGTTTACATTAAGCTATAAGGAGTATTTATGGCATTTTCAGCGACACTTAAAAGAAAGTCTCTTATGGGAAACATGAGAGTGGAAGTTTGGGAATTGGATTTCGCATCTGTTACTACAGGAACTTTTAGTGCCGGCCTTGGAACTATCGACCATGTTTCATTTAACAATGGAACTAGCGAAGCTCAAGGTCTTGTTACAAAAAGTGGATCTGCAATAACTGTTGCAAGTGTAACGTCTAACGACGTCGGCACAATCATGGTTGTAGGACTATAATTAAATGAGAAGCGCGATTGCACACGGCTTAACCTGCTTACTGATTGCCTTGTTGCCTGTTTACAATAGGCTCGCCTCTGTCGATATGAATCGGACGTCGAAAGATAACTTATTTGCAATGGTATGTGGCTTAATAGGTATAATGTTTAACTCCCCTAAAAGAGAGCTGCCTTTAAAGGCGTGGGTTACGATAGCAATCGCGTTTCTTTTTCTAGTGATTAATCAGCACATGGTTGAGTCGATCAATGTAATGTTTCATGGATTCTACTTGTGCGCAGGCATCTTCTTCTTTGTTCGGTTCTATGAGTGCTTTGAAGCCAAGTACTTTTCATGGATACTGAACGCTATTTGTATCGGTTCACTGATTCAGGCACTAGTTATTTTCTTAAATGGGCTTGGTTACTCTCCAGAGTATGCAGTAATGAAGCTTTTCCATGATGATATTCAAATAATCGGTGAGGTTGCCGTTGAGTTTGGGTTATCAAGTGGAACTTTTGGAAGCAATAACATGTCTGGGGGCTACTTAGGCATTTCTTTGATCGCTTTTAATCGTAAGGGATGGAGGTGGGCACTGCCAATAGCAATAGCGGCACTATGTTCAACAGGTTCATCACTAGGAATCCTCACAGGACTCGCTGGGTTCGTCTATTACTACAAGGGAAACCTTATTAAGAAGAAATGGCTTTATCTCTTATCGATTGTTTCGATGTTAACAGTATCTTTTACTGGCATGAATGGCATGGACAGTGGGCGATTGGTGATATGGAAGGAATTAATAAGCAAGTTAAGCATGAAGGCATGGCTTATTGGTAACGGAGTCGGCTGGTATGCAGATCAAAAGATCACATACAAGGGCGCAACCGTCGTTCAAGAGCATAGTGGCTTCTTGTCTATCGTAACGGCTTTTGGACTAGTGGGGTTAATTACGTTCCTCTATTTCCTCTACAAGTACGCAATTAAGGATGACAAGTATCGCGTCTTTTCAAGCATCGTATTCGCAGCATTCTGCAACGCCTATGGGCACTTCTCTGTTCAGCAATCAACAATGATGATTATTATATTGGTAGTGGTCGCAGTGTGTGCGGCAAAGGAAGAAAATAATGAGTTCAACCTACAATGGTGAGGCATTACAAAATGAATTTGTGCGCAAGTACGGATTCAGAGACAACGCTGCAAAGGCAAGAGTTATTTCATGGATAAACGACATCCAAAAGGACATTGCTAGCTCACACAAATGGCCGTTTCTTAGATTTAAAATGAAGAAACAGGTTGTTTCAGGCGACCAAGAGATATCAATAGCCCCACAAATACCAACAAGGGCGACCGTGGCAACTGCAAACGGCGGTTCTTTGACAGACAACACAGCTTTTAGAGTTAAAGTCACATTTGTCCTATTTGATGAATCGGGAAGAGAAGTTGAATCATTGGAGAGTGAGCCATCAACAGCATCGACATCTGTTACAACGGCAACCCCTAACCTTTCGCTAAGTTTAACAGACATTGATCTCTATGATGGGACGGCAACCGTAAAGCCAACCGTTATCCACAGAAGAGTCTATTTAAAGGAAGGCACTGGAAGCTATTTCCTGCACACTACGATTGAAGACAACATAACCACAACCCTCACGATCTCAAGTGCCGCAAACTCGCTAATAGAGCCTCCAGAATACGCCCTGGTATCATGCATGTCAGGCGATCCGATCATCGAAGGGAGTGGAAACTGCTTAAGTGAGAATTCTTTGGATGATATTCTGAAATATGACCCAGGATTAACAAGCACAGGCACTCCTTACTATTACGCAAGAACGACAGACGATAAAATCTTTATTTACCCACGACCAAGCTCAACCTATACGCTTTCGTACTGGGTTTATAGAATCCCATCTCGCATCTTTGCCGATGGAGACCGGGCAATCCAACTTCACCCTTCACTAAAAGAGGTTTTGGATGCCGGAGTTGTTTGGAAGGGTTATGAGGATAAGGATCAAGACGGGCAAGAGTCTAAAAAGAACAATTACGTACGAATAAGAGACGAAGCCAAGGGCATATTTGGAAGATCGGGCGGGCAAGCGATGTCCGTTAAGAGAGTGTGCTAGGTGACACTTAGAAAACGAGCGATTAAAGACTATCGCAAGCTAAATAAGCCAATTAGTTACCGTATCCTTGACCAAGACAAGTTGTCTGACTGTCGAAACATTATAAGCAATGAAGGAATCGAGGAAACTAGATACGGACTCAAGAGATATAACGACACTTCTTTAGGTGGCTCCGTTACAAGCCAGTCTTTTTTCAAAAAAGGCACAGGCACAGCATACCGGTTGGCAAAAGTAGGGACAGTTTTATATAAAATAAGCCCCACAGGGGCGCATACATCCCTCAAGACGGGATTAACTGCAGGAGTAAAACACCGAGCAGTTACGTTTATAGATAGGCACATCATTGCATTAGGCAGCGATGGCCTATTTTTCTACGATGGAACGAACTTTAGTCCATTGGGGCAAGCCCTTCCATCAACGGCAACTGCTACAATTGCAGCGGGCGGGTCTTTGGTTAATGGAACGACTTATCAGGTTGCAATTACCTTTTATTCGACTGCGACTGGTTTTGAATCAAACTACAATGAAACGGCGACGGTTGCAGCGACAGTGGTTAATAAGACTATTGCAATAACATCAATCCCAGCATCAGCAACAAACCTTTCAATTGATAAGGTTAGAATTTACATAAAGAACGTGACTGCAAATGGATCGTTTCTATATTCAACAGAGATAAACCTAGGAACGACATCTGCCAACATTACGGCGATGTCCACGAGTACGATAACGCCACCAACGACTAATTTCCCTCCAGAGTCAGGAGGAGGTAAATACTTAACCGTATTTGGTGACAAGATTGCCTATGCGGGGAACTCAACTTATCCGAGCGAAGTCTTCTTTTCAAAGGCGTATTTGCCAGATGCTTATGACAATGCCGACGTACCTGGAGTTCTTTTGGCCGCTGGACAAGGGCCCATAACTGGGCTTGCTACTGGGTTCTTTGATGATGCTTCGTTGTCTCCTTATTTGGTAGTTTTTAAGAGAAACTCAATAACGATTTACTCAGAAATAGGTGGCACTGCTGCCCAGGCGGTTCTTGATGACAACATTGGGTGCGTTTCTGCTGATACTATTAGAATTGGAAACGGATTGATTTACTTCCTATCTGACCACGGTTGGAGAGTAATCAAAAGAGGTACACTGGTTAGAAAAGCGGACAACACTCCTTTTACCTTAGGCGATGGCGATATTGATGACATCTTCACCCGTACCGGATGGACAAAAGAGATCAATGCAGATAACTACGCCAATGTTTTCAGTGCTTATTATACAATCAACTCGCAATACTTAACCTTCCTATCGGAAGGGCAAGATACAAGCATTCGCAAGGCCTATGTTTACAGTGAGAAAATCGGTGGCTTTAGGATCTTTGATTTTAAATACAACCTTGTTTCTGCATGTGACAGCGAAGACGACAGCGGGAACCAGGCAGTTTTTATCGGAGACGACTCCGGTTTTATCTTTAGTTATTCGATCAAGAATAGTAGGTATGACGAGGACACAGCTCTTAATCAGCTATCAATTCCTGCAATAATGAAACTTTCATATATTCAACCAGACGACGAATCAACTTCATACAACTTCAAAACACTGACAGTTAAGGCGCTTGCAAGCGATAACGATATTACCGTAAAGGCTTATCCGAGTTACAACGTCGATCCATTCGACTCGCTAACGTACGAGTTCCCGAATATCAGTGAATCATTTATCCTGGACGTGTCACAATTAGACATTGACAGTTTGGGCGATGATAGGGTGCCAGTTACAGTAAAGGGAGACCTTAGTTTGACAGGCGAAGCGTTGTTAATATCTTTTGAACAAGACGTTATCAGTGGAAACATTGGTCTTATTTCTGCGCAGGTCGAGCTAAATAAAAATGGGGAATTTGCAATATGAAATACTTTATCCTCTTATTAACATTTTTTATATCCAATCAAATATTCGCGGCAACGTGCAGTTCAACTAGTAGGACGAATTACTCGACCGGGCAGACATTAACCTCATCTGCTCTCAATGCTGACCTTAATCAACTCGTATCAAAGGTTAACTCGCTTGACGGTGGTTGTGTTACTGACGGAACTCTCGAGGCATCTGCTTTAAGCGCTACAGATTTCGCAACTGTTACTAATGGAATTCATCAAGGGTGCGCCCTTGCCTACGTCGATGGAAACACAGTTCAGGTTGGGAAATGTATTCTATCTGTTAATGGATCTTTTGTTAAAACAACCACGACAAACAACGTGACATGGGGATGCTCTGGGTGTTCTTCTGAGGTTGCCGGAACTGTTTATTACGTCTATGCAAAAACAGGATCAACCGGAACAACGCTTAATCTTTTAATTTCTACAACTGCGCCTGGAATAGACGGCTATGATGCCTCTTCTAATAAAGTATTGGGAAGATTTGTAAATAATGATGCCAGTGCCATCGATAAAGCATCACTAGACAATTGGGTCAGCAATGGTTTTATTGGTTCTGACGCTTTTAAGTTTTCAATTGTATACGGTGGAACAACTGCGCAAAATACATGCACAACGGGGGATTGTTTTATTTATAACCCAGAGTATCCTGCAGCAGGAGTTTCTTATGGCGGCTCTACTGGGATATATAATATCGGCCTTGTTAAAAACTTTACATCCATTTCATGCGTAGGAAGTGTGGCTTCCGGTACAGCGGCGGCAAACGTGGGACAGTTTAGTTGTGACTATCCAGGAACAACAACCTCAACACTTCAATGTGTGACTACTGTCGGCGGATCCTTTACGAATACATTTGGGAGCATTAGTTGTAGCGGGCGGTTTTAGTGAACCTATACGAACTTTACATTAAAGAACGAGAAAATCTTGACGTCATAAAGACAGATAAAGGCTTTATTATTTATCGTATAGACTTCCCTGATTGCATGATTAACGATTACTTTGTCATGAAAGAATATCGTCAATCAGGACACGGATACTTTTTAGCCGATCAGGTCTTTGAAATATGCAAGCAAGCCGGTGTGAAAACGGTTTACTGCATGACAGACGACCGAGCAAACGGCGTCGCTTTATCAAAACACACAATTGAAAATTATGGCTTTGAGCTTGCGTCTATTGCAGGCCCATTAAGTACATACAAATTAGAGGTAGCCGAATGGGAAAAGCTGTAAACGTTGTAGCCAATATAGCATCTGCTGGAACGGTTGGATACGACCCAAGTAAGGGCGGGATTACTGGGGGAGTTATTAGTAAGGCAGTTGATAAGGCTACCGGCGGAGAGATTAAGGGTATGTTTAATGGCCTTAAAGACGTTGCCCTTGGAAAAGAGACCGCCGCAACTCCAAATGAAGTTATAGACATGGCTTCCCCTGGGGGAAGAAAGATACAAGAACAATTACTAAGTCAATACGGACAAGGCATTGGAACAGATGTCAGTGGAATAGCACAACAGCAAGTTACCGCTCAAGAAAATCAGATCATGCAAAACGCTGCAGATCAAAAGATGAGAGCTGAGCAAATGGTCGCTCAACGTGGTCTTGGAAGAACCGCATCTGGTATCGGTGCCATTCTTAATCAGCAAAAAGGCGTCGCAGATCAAATCGGTGCTGTTCGCTCTCAACTCCCTGGACTCCAGGAACAAATGAGACAGCAAAACCTTAACTTTGCATCAAGCGGAATCAATCAAGTATTAAATGAACAAGGTCAATCTAAAGTTCTCAAGATGGGTCAAGCGGCTCAACCTAGAAGTGGCGGACTACTTGCTGCTGCCTTGCCACTAGCTGGTTCAGTACTCGGTGGCGTTGCCGGATCTGGCGGCTTCAATAAGTATTTCTCTGGAGGGCAAGCCTAATGGTTCAAATAATCCAATCAGGGCCCACTCAGAGGCAATCTGCACTCGAGATGGCGCTAGGGCAAGCATTGCAAGGCTTTGGCTCTTCATACCTACAAGGGCAACAAACTCAGAGACAGCAGGCCCTAGCAGATACTCAAACAAAGTTAAAAATGTACGAAATGGGGATCGCAAACCCAGACCAAGCACTTGCTCAACTTAAAGGCGAGTACAAGCAAACTGAAATAGCTCCAGCTCAACCAGCTCAATACGGGCAAGAGTTAGCGGGCCCGGTAATGCCAGGACAATCTCCATTAAAAGAACTTCTAAGCGCGGCGGTTCCTGCTCAAATGAGTCCAATTAATCCACTTGAGACATATACAGAAGCAAAAAAGGCTAAAATAGCTGCAGACTTAGCACTTCAACAACAAAATGAAGCGTTAAAGAAAGCGCAAGTTGATATGATCCCTCTTGATAGACAAAAAAAAGAAGTCGATATTCAAAAGATACAAGACGATATAAAACTTAGACCACTAGAAAGACAAACCAAGCTTGCCGACATTGAGTTTAAACACTCACAGGTAGCGCAAAGAACAGATGAAAAAACAGATAAGCGTTTTGGTGAATTCGCCAAGACCGTTGTAAACCCAACAACAAGAAATGCTCTTGGAAACTTTGGTAAAAACCTGGCTGCTGCAGATCGCATTAAGGTTTTAACTGACTCTTACGCTGGCGGATTAAAGCATGGGTCTCCAGAGGAGATCGCAGCACTTGACCAATTAACATCAACACAATCGGAAGAGGTTACAAAGTCCCTTGATTCGTTATTATCTGGCGGGGCTTCGACAATATCAGGCGCAGAGGCTTTAAGATTTAAAACGCTTGCTTCTGAGTGGTCTGACTTGAAAGCAAAATACCTAAATGATCCAAAGGGTGCAAACCTAGGAGCATTCCTCTCTAGGGCGCTAGACACTGTTGATCGCGAAAGAGAGTACAACGCAAAACAAGTTGACCGTGTTATTAGTGGGCTCGGTGAGGGATTCTCAGACTTGAAAAAGAAAGATCCGGCCAGGTTTCAAAACATTATAGGTTCAGCATATTCAAAGAATGAATCCGCACCTAGTGCAACACCTACTAATAGCACAGGCGGTTCTCCGTGGCTTAAGTATGGAGCTAAGAAATGAGCACTCCTGTAATCGGTCAAACCGAAGACGGACATAGCTTTATTGGTGGCGATCCATCTAAACAGGAAAACTGGAAGGCAATTGGCGCAGTTGAAGATGGACATGTCTTTAAAGGCGGCGATCCATCTAAGGCAGAAAGCTGGGCTTCTGTTAACATGCCAATCCAACCTCAAACTCCTCAAGCTTCAACCGGGGAAGCACTGATAACTGGAATTGGAAAAGGGGCAACGCTTGGATACCTTCCACAGATTATTGCCGGTACAGAACCAATGATTCAGTCTGGACTTCAAAGTCTATTTGGAGACAATACAGACGCTAAATTACAGCAACAAGGCTTTACTCTTCCACAAGATAACTCAACCTATACACAAAGAAGAGACGCACAAATAGCTTACCAGAACCAAATGGCGCAAGAGCATCCCATTGCAGACTTCGCGGGGCAAGCTGTTGGTGGCGTTGGCGCAGCAGTAGCTCCAGGATTCTTAGCTGGAAGGCTTGGAATGGCAGCCGCCGCAGCACCGGCAACCTTTGGAGGACGCTTATTGCAAGCCTCGAGAGCTGGAGCGGTAGTTGGTGCAATTAGAAACCCAGGAGACACCCAGGGCGAAGTTAATCCATTACAAGCAAAAGAAAGAGTTAGAAATTCAGCAACAGATGCAGCAACAGGCGCAGTCTTTCAAGGCGGACTAGAGGCTCTTGGCAAAACAGGAAGCGCATTCAAGAGCGCAAGTTCTAATCTTTCAGCATACGCAGAAGAAAAAGCTCTAAAAGCACTTGGCCCAATAAAGTCTAAATTACTTGAACTTAAAGGCAAGAGCAGAGCTGCTGAAATCGGGCGATCTGCTTTAGATGAGGGAATAGTCTCTGCTGGAGATACAATAAAAGACATTGCAGATAAGGCCCAAGAAGTTAAGAATAATATTGGTGAAAATATTAGTGGGATTTATAAACAAGCTGCAGATTTAACAAGCTCTAGACCTTTCAATAGCCCGGATGGGGTAAAGGAAAAGTTAATAGAAGACGAACTTTTAAGCATGGCTCAACAAATAAAAGAGGCTTCCGCTGGAAAAAGAGGGGCTTCTTATGTTGCGGATACTGGCAACTATGTTAACACGTCAACTAATAGCACCTTCCCAGATTGGGCAAAAGACAAAGGATTTACAAAAGAATCTATACTTTCAGCAATAGAATCTAAAAAAGGTACTACATACAATAATCTTGTGGAAATAGCAGGCGAAAATCTCAAGAGGGGTTCTTTTAGTCCAGTTAGTGGGGACATTCCTCCAAATTTAGAATATTCCGCTTTAAGCATTCCTGGAAAAATTTCCGATAATATTGAAAGAGTTTTCCAAGAAGAAATGAAAAATCCCCTACTAAACCAAGCCGAGATTAATAATCTTGGAAATCAAATGAATGCGTTAAAGGCAAAGTATTCTGCCCCTAGTACGACAATAAACATAAAACAATTCGCAAATGACTTTGAAAAAGAGTTAGTTGATAGACAACAAATGTTACCAGATGGCGACACTGTAATTAATAGCATTACAAAGAAGCTTCAAAATATTGCAAAAAATGGTGAAGTTGACCTTGGCAAAGCACTTGAGATTAGACAGCAACTCGATAAATCTGCCCGAAAAGCAGGTGCATGGGGGAGCGGAGTTGATCCTGACGTCGCAATGGAACTAAAACTACTAAGAAACAAGCTTCAAGACTCTATGAAGGAAAAGCTTGCACTCATCGACCAAGAAAATGGGACTAATTTAGTTGAACAGCTATTAAAAGAAAACAAACGCTATTCAAATATGAAAGAAATTGCCGATATCTCTATGAAGAAGTCTGCTGGCGAAGGCGTTAAACAAACCGTAGGGATAACAGATGCGGCACTGGCAACCACTGGAGCTGCTGCAAAGGGAGGCCCGGGTGCTGTTGTTGCCCTTGCGGGCTCAAAACTATCCAAGCAATACGGAAATCCAATAATCGCAAATGCTGCAAATAAGGCTTCTAAGATATTAGCAAGCCAACCTGAGCTACTTGGTTCTTTTGCAGAGACGTTACAAAACGCTGCTTCAGTTTCGCCTGCAAAATTCACTGCAGCAGTAACCCTTGCTCTAAAAGATCCAGAATTTAAAAAAGCAATTGATTCAAATACAAACAAATTCCAAAGGTCGGGACAATGATCAAGTTAATTATATTTATAGCAAAGAGATTTAAGCCGCTTGACGACTTCTTAAGCGCGCTATTTATGGCCTCAATGGCACACAATGCGAAGAGCGAATTGCATAAGGCTTCTATTAAAAGACTTTTAGAAAAACAAGCAAACGAAGAAATAAGAAAAATAACAGCATTCGAGAAAAACGGGAAGGCTTCAGGATATGAAGAGCCTAGGGTTGTCGGAGTAAGGAGATAATAATGGTTAGTCAATTAAGCAATAGATTGATTGAAGACGCGGACATGTCGAGCAGTTTTGTCTCTGAACACATCACACTAGCTCAAAGAATCGGGTTTTCTATTCATGCGGTTTTCACTGGTTCTCCGGTGGGTTCAATGTATATCTCAGTAAGTATCAACGCGATCGACTGGATGCTATTACCGGATTCAACGGAAGCAATTACCGCTGCTGGAGATGTTTTTTATAATGTCAGCGATGTTAAGTACCTAATGGCGCGCCTTCATTACACTGCAACGTCTGGAACTGGCTCTCTTGACGCTTTCGTTAACACAAAGGAGGCTCAATAATGGCTTCAGTTTATATTGATTTACCGATTAGATCGGTTGGTTCTATTTCTGCTCCAGGGCTTGCCTCGGAAGCAACCCAACTGGACGTACTGGCCGCTGTTACTGCAGCATCTGGAACAAGAACGCTCGTTGACAAGATCTATAGAGATTACTCAATTACAAGCGTAACAAACGCAGCATACTCTGAGCTTATTGCCTCAACGTCTGCAACCGTCAATCATTTGACGTTAATGGACACTGGCGGATACGCAATGATACTTGCAATTGGTGCCGCTGGCTTTGAAGTTGATAGGATCTATGTTCCCCCTGGTGGATTCAACGGAGAAGTGCATTTCCCAATTCCATCCGGTTCAAGAATTTCTGTGAAGTGTCTCCAGGCAACCGCCGGGCCGTTTTCGGGAACAATTGCGGAAGGTCTAATTGTTGCAAACTTATTAGGATAGAATAATGAAAAAATACTTAATCACGCTCTTGATAATTCCCACCTTGATCTTCGCCGATGCGGTTATCTTTAGTGGGAGCGACGTTAAGACTTTAAAGCCTAATATTGACCTATTTGGCGTTGCTAAGATTTTAACCACGTCAACTATACCAACCGCTGGATTGACTGCCCCTAAAGGATCAATAGCGATGTATACGACGACTGGTGATTTATACTTAAAGACAGGTGCTCTTAATACTGATTGGACAAAGAACCAGACTGGCCCTGTAAGCTTAACAACAGACGTAACAGGAATTCTTCCAATCGCTAACGGTGGTACAGGTTCAGCAACTCAAAACTTTGTTGACTTAACAACGGCACAGTCAATCGCTGGGCTCAAGAACTTTACCGATGCGCTAACGATTACATCAAATAGTGCCAACTCGCTTGCGGTTGGGCCAAACGGTACAACTAACTCGGTTTTACAAATTGATTCGTCAACGGCATCGGCAGCAACTGGGTTAAAGGTTACTGGAAACTCTGCTGGTTCTGGAGTGTTGCTGGGAACCATATCATCAGGAACAAACGAAGCAATGAACATAACCACTAAGGGCAGTGGGCAATTAAGCCTTCAGGTTGGTGGGGCTAACAAGTTTACCACAACTCAAATACAAAATGCGTTTACTCAGGCGGCAAGTACTTCCGCCTCAACGGCTAGGTTTTTAGTAACGGGCGTGGCGGACACTTCTTTAACCGCTAGTACCGAAGCACCTCATACTTATTTTAACATCGGACAAACCCGTCAACATGCTACTGGGGCTCTTGCTTTACAAAGAGACTTTAGAATCACCCCCTCGTCTCATTCGTTTGTCGGAGCTTCAACTTTAACAAATGCGGCGGCGCTGGCAATTGATGGCCCATCTAACGGTGGGACGAATGCAACAATAACAAATTCAAGTGCGCTTTATATTCCAACTTCAGCGGTCACCAACGTAACTAATTCTTACGGGCTAAATATAGCGGCTACGACTGGTGCCACAAATAACTACGCTGGTATTTTTACAGGTGGTAACGTGGGAATTGGTGTTGCTACTCCAAATGCCAACGCAATTCTTGACGTTACGTCAACCACTAAAGCCTTCATGCCTCCTCGCATGACCACGGCCCAGAAGAACAGTGTGGCCAGTCCTACAGCCGGCATGGTCGTTTACGATACCGATATGGCAAGTTTAAGTGTTTATAACGGCACTGCTTGGACAACAACAAACACAATGGCAGTTTCAACAAAAACTGCAAACTATACTGGGCTTTATTCAGATGATGTTATTCTTGGCGATGCAACTTCAGGAGCGATTACAATTACTCTTCCAACGGCGGTTGGGTTTTCTGGAAAAGTGTTCAATATTAAAAAAACGGATTCATCTGTTAACTCGGTTACTATTGCGACAACCTCTTCACAGACAATTGATGGGGCACTGACAGCACCACTTATATCTCAGTATCAATCACTTACTCTTGTATCAAATGGAACAAATTGGAGCGTGTTATGAGTTTTGATCCTACTATTCAGGGCACTAAGAACTATATTGAAGCGAGAGACGGAACGAAGCTTGGTCTATGGACTACTTACGCTGACGCTGCCGGAACCTCTCCAGTCGATGGTACAGGAGGCTCTCCTGCGTCGACGTTTGTTGCTCAAACAGATTCGGCAATAAGAAAAAACACAAACTTCCTTTGGACTAAGACGGCGGTAAATAGACAGGGAGAGGGATTTTCATACGCCTTCTCAATTGACAACGCTGACAAGGGGAAAGTGCTTCAATGTTCATTTGAATATTTGATTGCATCTGGAACTTACGCGGACAATGACATGAGCGTCTGGATTTACGATGTGACCAACGCGGTATTAATTCAACCAGCTCCGTACTTAATTAAGAACTCGGGGATCATTGAGAAATTTGCAGTAGAATTCCAGACTTCTAGTAACTCAACTTCATATAGATTAATTATTCATACTGGAAGCACTTCGGCTTTAGCCTATACGGTGAAGTTCGATAACTTCATATTAGGGCCAGAGTCTAAATTATATGGAAGTGCAGTGACTGATCCAATTGTGTATACCCCTATATTATCTAATTTTGGAAATGGTACAGCAGCTTTATCTTATAATAGAGTTGGCTCTAGAGTTAAAATTAAAGGTACTCTGATTGTAGGATCTTCTTTACCAATAGGGGTTTTTCAATTCTCCCTGCCCTCTGGATTATCTGCGGATTATACAACAAATACGGTTGGATTCATTAATACAGATGCCTATCAGCGCGTTGGTATTGCAACAGGAGGAAGTGGTGCTGGTTATTATACAGCGGCAATCGTTCGAGCAAATACAAGTATGACGAATTTCCAAATGGAAGGTGCGACCACTACATATACTGGAGTAGAAGCAAGTTGGGATACTACTCATCCTCTAACATGGGCTGCTGGACAAACTATTACAATTGATATGGAAGTACCTATCCAAGGATGGTCTTCTTCTCAAGTATTCAGCTCAGATGCTGATGTTAGAGTTGTGGCAGCTTTAATCGGAGGAGGAGCAGCATCTTATTCGGCAAACAGCCCTATAATTTACTCTACTGTTGGATTAGATACCCATGGGGCATACTCAACAGTCTCTGGACAATATACTGTAAAAGTTCCTGGGTTTTACAATGTAAATGCATCGGGAGATGGGACTTCAGCGGCAGGATCATTTTTCTATATTTCAGTAAATGGAAATACCACTGCCGGATATAACCGACCAGTTATTGCAATTCAAGAGGTAGTAAATCAGGGATTTTCTGGGTCAGGTAAAGTCTACGCCTTGGCAGGACAAACAATTGACGTTAGGTCAACTAATCTAGGTGGGTCAATTAGTTCATTTGGTACATTGCAGATTGAACGCATATCAGGCCCATCTCAAATAGCTGCATCAGAATCAGTGAGTGCTTTATATAGAGGAATACCAACTGGAACACTCACAAGTTCATATAACACCTCTACATTCCCAACAAGAGTAAAGGATTCTCACAATGCCTACTTGGGCGGGATATACACAGTTCCAACATCAGGGGTCTATAGTATCTCAGCACAATTTTTAATCAATGGTACCTATGCTTTAAATAATCTAGGTGGGATTGCTATATTTATTGACGGTGTACAATCATACGACTTCTCTATTGCCGCTGGCGGGGTTGTTTCTTATCTTCAATGTCCGATTAGTATAAACAGCATACCTCTTTTAACTGGACAGCAAATAACTATTAGATCCTATAGTTCAGCTACGACACCTACATTTAACTCAACGGGCACTAGTCATTTTTTTTCAATAAATCGAACAGGACAATATTAATATGAATAAAAAAGTAATTGTTAAAAAGAAGGATGATGTAGTTCAAACTGTAATTTTTCATGAAGAACAAACCATGAACGAGTGGATTAAATCAGTATGGGTTGAGTACTATACTCGCAAGGCGATGATCTCTCTTGAATCAGAGCTAAACCTAGATTTCTCGGTATGTGGTCCGATTCCCTTTACTGTACCTGAGTTGATGGAAGAAGTATCCGTATGAAGAAACTGACTTTAATCTTTACCTGCTCAATTATAGCGATCATTGGAATCTATGACATCTATGCCCTTACCGAGGGCGGTGGAGAGGCAACTATAAGCAGCGTTATCATAAGCCTGTCGCATGATTTTTTAATTATTCCATTCCTTGCTGGAGTTCTGGCAGGTCATCTGTTTTGGAGAATGGATTCTAATAAGGACGTAAAGTAATGGGACTATTAAGTAAGATAAAAAATGTGTTTAAAAAGAAACAAAGTGAGCCCGAAATAAGCAACCCTGTACTAGTTAAGTGCGTTGATCTTTCTCACCATAACGAAAAGGTTAGCCTTGTTAGGTTGCTAGATATGGAGCTCGTTATCCCC
>Ga0196889_1000218_pt1 | contig 18491 bp, 34 predicted proteins | sample VirMetDEL_Nov_12_FD_166415 | JGI IMG/M metagenome (GOLD analysis project Ga0196889, IMG submission 166415) | Aqueous microbial communities from the Delaware River and Bay under freshwater to marine salinity gradient to study organic matter... | ecosystem: Environmental > Aquatic > Marine >...
CTCCACAAGTAGACGAAGCTACTCCACAAGAACTGGAGGAAGCAAAAGAGCAACTTAAATTTGAAGAGGCAACTCTAGAAGATGGTACTGTAATTAGTGCAGATGCTTTCGAGGTTGGCAACGCAGTTTTTATTGTTATTGAAGAAGACCAGCAACCTTTACCAGTTGGAGAATATGCTTTGGCAGATGGCTCTCTTTTGGTAGTAGAGGAAGAGGGTGTTATCGCTGACATTAAAGCAGCTGATGAAGAGGTTGAAGAAGTAGTTGAGGAAGAAGTTGTTGAGCAATCATCTGATGACTCTAAAGAAGCTATCATTCAAGCTATCGGAGTAATGGAAAACCTATTGCAAGAGTTCAATGCTTTGAAAGAAGAATTTGCATCTATTAAAGAAGAGGCAAAAGAAAACGCAGTAAAAGTAGAAGAGTTCGAGAAAGTAGGCGAAGAAATTAAGCCAAACCCAGAGGGTAACTTTAAACAAGTAAGTGAAAACGTTGATTTGTCAAAACTGACAGCTCAACAAAAAGTACAATATTTAATCCATAAAAATAAATAAAATGGCAACAAACATTACAAGTGTATACGTTGGCGAGGAAGCAGCTGGTTTCATTTCAGCATCTCTATTATCTGGAGAAACTTTAGGAAAAGGAAACATTACTGTTTTACCAAACGTATCGTACAAAGTTAATTTAAAGAGTTTTGATTTATCTACATCTAACGTAGTTGACGCATCTTGCGACTTTACAGCTGCTGGAGATGTAAACTATACGGAAAAAGCTCTAACACCAGGAAACTACCAACTTAACCAAAAACTTTGTAAGAAAGATTGGTTGGCAACTTTTGCTGGAGCATCTATGAACGTAGGTGTTGATGGTACTCTACCTGGAAATTTCCAAGAGTATGTAATCTCTCACGCTGGAGCGTTAGTAGGTCAAGAGGTTGAAAAATCTATCTGGGCTGGTGCAGCTGGAACTACTGGAGAGTTTGATGGTTTCCAAGCACTATTGTTGGCAGATGCTGCCGTAATTGATGTAGCTGCTGTTACTCTTGACGCTACAAACATTGTAGCTCAATTAGGAAGAGTAAGAGATGCAATTCCTTCTGCCGTTTACGGAAAAGAAGATTTAGCAATCTACATGGGTACTGCTGCTTTCAGGTTCTACATTTCTGCACAAGCTGCTCTAGGTTACCTTAACCAGTACCATGCTGGAACAACAGAGGCGAACTTTGAGGGTATCAAATTAATCTGGTGTCCAGGTATGGATGCAGACAAAATGGTAGCTGCACGTAAGTCTAACTTATTCTTCGCTACTGACTTGGTATCTGACATGGCTGAGGTTAAGCTATTAGACCAAGGAAACGTAGATGGTTCTGATAACGTACACGTAGTAATGCGTTATAATGCTGGTGTTGGATATGCAACATCTGGCGACATCGTTTACTACAACGCATAATTAATAACTTAGGTGGGAGGGTAAAACCTCTCACTTTTTTAAAACCCTATATAATATGGCTTGTGATATAGCAAACGGAAGAGCGTTAGAATGCAAAGAGTCAATCGGTGGTATTCGTAACGTATATTTCGCAAATAATGGGGCTGGTGGTGCATTAACTATTGACGCTGATGGCGACCTAACTGGATTAGGTACAAGTTCATCAGATGTTTACAAATACGAATTAATCCCACAAGGCTCAAGTTTTGACGAAGTGGTTACAGTATCTGAAGAAAATGGTACAGTATTCTACGAGCAAACTTTGACTTTATCTTTGCCTAACTTAACGAGCGTATCTTTGAAAGCTCTTAAGATTTTAGGTCAAGGTAGATTTCAAGTTTACATTGAAGATAATAACATTGACGAAGCAACTGGGCAAGGTAAAGTTTATCTAGCCGGTGCTTTTAATGGTGTTACAGTAACTGGTGGTAATGTAGGTAGAGGTCAAGCGTTCGGAGATATGAACGGATACAACCTTACATTAACTGGTAGAGAGCAGAGAGCAGCATTATTATGTACTGCTGGTACAACTGCTGGAGCGTTACAAGGGTTAACAAACCCACCAACTGAAACGGCATCTTAATACTATAATTCAATAATATTAAAGCCTCCACAAACGTGGGGGTTTTTTTATATAAAACAATTTGAAGTATTTACTATTTAATTATATAACATTAAACAAAGATAAAATGCCTACTAACAATATTGTAAGACAAGGAACGAGAGCAGTAGCCGTAACTCCAAGCGATAGCACAGATATTACTGGTGCAGACTTTAACAATCCAGCAGCTTTATACGTTGGAACTGGGGGAGATATTGAGGTCATCACTTTAGGTGGCTCAACTGTAACTCTAAAATCAGTACCTACTGGTACGTTTGTTCCTATGCAAGTAACGAGAGTGAAAGCAAGTGCTACAACTGCAACCGACATTATTGCTATATTTTAAATAGGGGATTATGTTAAACATAATTCAAAATACAATAGGAGCAATCCGTAGGGTTGGAGAAAGCGTTGTAAGGGCTGGTCTAAAGATGTGGCTACCTTTTACTAAGGCAGATGTAGGTGCAACTACCCAAACAACACTAGACATATCTGGCAACAATAACAATGCTATTTTAAAGACTGGTAAATGCTTAGTTTTTCATGCTAATGATAGTATAGAAACGTCTTTTCCTACAAGCAAAGACATTAAAACTATAGCTTTTTGGATTTATCCTACTGCAAGTAATACAAATGAAACATTATTTTGGCTTGGTGGTAGTTCTTTTGGAAGTAAATATGTGCTGCTTAACCATTTAACTTTAACGTCAAGCCCATACGCAAGAACTGATTTTGATGTTTATGTAAATGGTGTTTTTGCTGGAGCAACATTTGGTGGTCAATCTGTTACTTTAGTTCAAGACCAATGGCAAAGAGTTGTACTTAAATCATCAACTGCAATTAACGTAACAAGCAATACGTTTCATATTGCAGAGGGTGCTGCTGCTGGTGGTAGCTTTAAAATGGCAGACCTACAAATATATGGTGCTGAATTTGCCACCGATGATATAGCTTTTGACTACGCAAACCCACAAAAATTAGTTACCGACAACGCAAGTTCAAGCGTAACGCTTAACGATTTAGATTTATACCTTGCGATGACAGAGGGTGCTGGTAGTATTGCTTATGATTCTTCGGGTGGTACTGCTTACAATGGTACTATTTTGGGTGCTACCTATGAAGATGCTCAAGATAGAATTTTGCAGTTAGGCATGATTAGCTGGGCAAAATCCACACCAGTTTCGGATGAGATTGTTTTACCTTATAACCCTAATAATGTTACCCAAGACATCTTAGGCAACGCAGTAAGGGTTAAAGGTAGTGGGTTTAATTTAGACGGTACTGGATATGCAGAGGTTTTGGATGATGCGAGTATTAACCCTACAACGGCTATAACTATTGGTTGTTGGGTTTATTTTGAGGGTAATAAGAATGATTTAGGCATTGTAGGTAAGTGGGAACCAAATAAAACTGACTATCTTATTACACAATTATTTGACGGAAGTAATAGAAAGTTAAGGTTTTATTTAAACACTACTGACGGTTTAGCAATAATATCAAGTCCAGCAATTGTAGGCGATAAATGGGTTTACGTTGCTTGTACTTACAACAAAGATGCTGGGACTAACAACACAAAAATTTATACTATAATCCCTGGTAATTTAGATGGTAGTGGAAATCAAATAATTCAAAAAGGAATTGGTACTCATACTGGCTCTATAAATGATAGTGATAATAATATTACTATAGGTCAATATACCTTTGCTGCAAGTACGTTTTTTGACAATAAAATAGATGATGTTAAAATATATAATACAGATTTGTCAGAAGCACAAATAGAACAAAACTATAACGCAACAAAGTCTGGACATAACAACTAAGAAAATGATAGGAAATATATACATTTGTTTAAACGAAGAAACGTACAATTCTGAAATACCAGACTTGTTTTCACGTTACCGAAGAGCAGAGTTTGACGAAGAGGGTGCTTTGGTGCAACTCCTACCGACAACCTACGCAGAAATGGGTGAGGATAACAAACGTCAATACGGAAGAGTTTTAACATTCACCAAAGACGGTTCAAACTTTTACATATTAGAATTTACTGCAAGTTGGTTGAGTGGAGAGGTTTCTTACTTGCTTGATTTAGGTCAAGGATTAGCATATCCAAACAACGCAGTATTGACATCTGATGAGGCAGTTCAATTAGTACAAGAAAACACAAAAGAATAATGTATATCTTTAGTGTAACAAGCGATGTGGATTACTCAGCAGAACTTTACGTTCCGTTGGATTATGACGTTGTAGGTCGTTCTAATTACTTTCTACTTAATACTACCAACTTACAAACTAATGTAAGCAGAAGCGTTGTATTAACAAAAGATTATTTTAACGAAAGAAACACTAAATTTAGCTTCACGTTCTATGCAACTGATAACGAAGCAGAGGACAGAGTAGTATATCAAGAAACGTCGTTTTTTAGTTACGATATTTACGAGCAAACGAGCGATACAAATACAGACATCACAGATGCATCTGTTATAGCAAAGAGAGAAACTGGAAAGTTTTGGGTTGGTGGCGACAGTCAAGTTACCTACGTTAAACAAGCAGAGGCAAACCCAACTAATTCCGTATATCTAAAAATATGAGTTTAAGAATAGTAAATTTAGCAGCAGAGAAATCCCCTAAAGCAAAGGAATCAGCATCGAAAGAATGGGTTTCTTATGGGGATGATAACAACTACTTTGAATATTTGATAGACAGATACAATGGTAGTGCCGTAAATAACGCAATTATCTCATCTGTAAGCGACCAAATCTACGGAGAGGGGTTATCATGTACTAACGAGAGCAAAAAGCCGTTAGACCACGCTAAAATGAAGTCTATATTTAAGGCTGATGATTTGAAGCGTGTTGCACATGATTTAAAACTACTTGGACAAGGTGCTTTTAACATAGTATGGAATAAGGGAAGAACGCAAATACTAAAGGCGAAGCATATACCAATGCAAAACCTTAGACCAGAGAAAGCTGAAGAGGGCGATATTAAAGCTTATTACTATTCTGATGATTGGTCGCAGTACAGAAAGGAGCGATATAGCCCAAGACGTATTGAGGCATTTACTGGTGCAAGAGGCGAAGAATCTCAAATAATGGTTATTAAGCCATACGCAGCTGGATATTTTTACTTTAGCCCAGTTGACTATGCCGGTGCTTTGCAATGGGCAGAGATTGACGAAGAGATAGGTACATATCACTTGACGAATATCCAAAACGGATTTGCGCCAACAATGATGATTAACTTTAACAATGGGCAACCTACCGAAGACGAGCAAAATCATATCGAGCGTAAGGTAACTCAAAAGTTACAAGGTGCAAAGGGTAAAAAGTGGCTTATATCATTTAATGACGATACGTCAAACGCAACAACGATTGAGAGTTTACCAATTTCAGAAGCAAGTGAGCAATACAAGTTCTTAAGCGAAGAGGCAACTCGAAAGATATTGATAGGTCATAAAGTTACAAGCCCAATTTTATTTGGTATTAAAGATAACACTGGACTTGGAAACAATGCCGAAGAGATAAAGACTGCATCGCAGTTGTGGGATAACTTAGTTATTAGACCATATCAAAATATGATTCTTGACGCTATAAACGAGGTGTTACTTGTTAATGGTATTGTACTTGATACATATTTCAAAACATTGCAACCGATTGAGTTTGTAGAAACGGAGGGCTTAGATGCTGCCGAGATTGAAAAAGAAACTGGTAACGACCAAGACGAAGAGGATTACCAAGAGGATGATTTTGCTAAGTGCAAAAAAAAGAAATGTAAAGATGGTAAATGCAAATGTCAGAACTACTCTAAAGAGGATGAGAAGAACGACATCATTGTCGCAAATGCTTTAATTGATTTGGGCGAAGAGTTAAGTGCTGACGAGTGGGAAGTTATCGAAGAGGTAGATGCTGAAACACATGAAGAATTAGAAGCCTATAAATTTGCATCTACTGGTGTGGCAAGACCAAACTCAAAGAGCGACCAAGATGCAACTATTGGAGGCTTTATGTACAAAGTCCGATACGAATACTTTCCTAAGAAAGTAAGTTCTAATTCCAGAGAGTTTTGTCGCAAGATGGTAGCAGCTGACAAGCTATATCGTAAAGAGGATGTTATATCAATGGGCAGTAAGTCAGTTAATGCTGGTTGGGGATTGAATGGTGCAGATACGTACTCAATATGGAAGTATAAAGGGGGAGGTTCATGCCACCACAAATGGAGAAGAAAAACATTTAAGTCTTTAACTAAGATAGACACAAAAAGCCCTTTAGCACCGACAGTATCAACTAACAAAGCTGACAAAGAGGGTTACAGAGTACGTAATGAGAAAGAGGTGGCAATGAAGCCAAAAGATATGCCTAACAGAGGATTTGTAAATAAAAAATAAGATGGCAGTATTATTCGTAAACGAAGATAAATTAAAGAGTTCAACGGCAATCAACTACAATGTTGATACTGCCTTTTTACTACCTTTTTTAAAAATAGCACAAGACAAGCACCTACAAATTATTCTAGGTACTAGGCTATATGATAAATTACAGAATGACATTGCTGGCGTGGATGGTGCTTCTTTAATTGGGGTTTACAAGATTTTAGTTGATGACTATGTACAAGATGCAATAATTCACTACGCTCTAGTAGAGGCTTTGCCTTTTATATCGTTCCAGATTAAGAACGGAAGCATTACGCAAAAGAATAGCGAGAACGGAACGGCAGCAACTCGTCAAGATGTAGATTACTTAGTACAAAAAGAGAGAGATTCAGCAGAGTTTTACGGGCAGAGAATCGTAGAGTATTTATGTAACGATAGCAGTTCATTCCCAGAGTATAGCCAAAATACTGGTGCTGATTTGAACCCAATATCAAACGCGTATTATACTGGTATTAAATTATGAGATATAAGCCGAAGCAAAATAATATAAAGAAGCTAAAGGTATTTTTAAAGAAATTAAAAGATGAGAAGCGAGTTATTAGAAGTTAATAGTATAAATATCGCAGCTTTGGGGATTACCTTTACTGATTTGGATGCAGTCTTAACTACGTTGGTTTTGATTACTGCGTTGATATTCAATTTGCAAAAGATAATTAAGAAATGAAATACTTTTCAGAGAGCGAATTTAAGTGCAACGGAGTAGATTGTTACGACTTAATGAATCCAGAACTTATAAAGCGTTTGGATTTAGCACGTGGCATAGCTGATGTACCTTTTTTTATAACCTCTTCGTACAGAGATAAGGAAACAAACATGAAAGTAGGAGGCTCTAAAAAGTCAGCTCATTTGAGAGGAAATGCAGTAGACTTGCATTGTGAAAATTCATACCATAGATTTAAAATAGTACAAGCGTTATTAGATGCTGGTTTCACCAGGATAGGTATTGCCAGTAATTTTATACACGCTGATGTAGACGAAGAACTTACGGATTGTGTAATTTGGACTTATTAATATGACTGGTTGGGATTTGAGCATAGGTACATATACTGGAATACTTGTCGGTATATGGACATCTAAATACGAAGCTGGGTATCAGCATTGTTTATATTTACCTTTTTTTTTCATTGAAATAAATACATATTATGATTGAGATTTTAAAATCAAACTGGGCTGAGTTGCTGATCGGAGCAATGGCATTTTTTAAAGTTATTGCAAACGTAACTCCTACGGAAAAGGACAACAAAATGTTTGGATATTTGGACGATTTAGTAAGCTATTTTATTAAAGATAAAAAGACAAAGTAATGCCAATATCATCGGTACTAGCCAAAGGACTTTTCGCTATCATACCAGATATGCTTAAAGACAATAAGGGGAAATGGAGCAGTAAAAGGACTGTATCTGGTGTGCTAGCTATTGCTTGCGTTACGCAAATAGATGCTAACGGCTTAGATATTAACACCTTATTGTTAGCATTAATTTCCATACTACCTTTATGCTTCTCAGTATTCGAAAAAAAATAACTATATTGAAGCCGTAACCAAATCAATAATTATGGCTAACAATCGAATACGCTTAAAGGCTCACGAATTTGAGTTAATTAAGCAACACCGAGCAAAAACCTTAGACAACATTAACGACAATACTGCCCTAGATTTACATCTAAAGGATAGAGGTATTGATAAGAAAGACGTTGTATCTGTCAAACATTGGCAGAATATGAACGGTGAGTTGCGTTTTTCTGTCGTTACAAAAGAGGGGCAAGGATTTAGTGAGAACGACCTACTCAAAAGAGTGGGTAAATTCATATCCGAACACGCACCTATATACCCAAAGATTGACCACGTTGCTGGTAGACACCTATTAGTTATCAATCCAGCAGACATACATATTGGTAAATACGCTAACTCCGAAGAAACTGGCGAGGACTACAATATCCCTATTGCAGTTTCACGAGTTTTAAAGGGTATTGAGGGCATCATCGCAAAATCTAAAGGGTTTACTATTGATAGGGTTTTATTCTGTATAGGAAACGATGTTTTGCATATTGATAATGTATATAACACAACAACAAAAGGAACGCCACAAGACTGCGATGGCAAATGGTGGGAACATTACGAGGTAGCTTTGCAGTTATATGTCAAATGTGTGGAGATGCTTCGGCAGATTGCACCAGTTGATTGCGTACATTCAATGAGCAACCATGACTATCAATCTGGATTCCATTTGGCTCATGCTTTAAAGAGTTGGTTTAGGAAAGCTGACGATGTAAGTGTAGATGCAACGGTTAATCATCGTAAGTATTATAGATACGGCAAGAACTTGATCGGTCTTGAGCATGGTGATGGTGCTAAGATGGATAACCTACCCTTGTTAATGGCACAAGAGAAGCCACAAGAATGGGCAGATACTAAATATAGATACTGGTATTTACACCACTTACACCACAAGGTAAAGCACAAGTGGAGAGATGCCAAAGATTTTATAGGGGTTACGGTTGAATACCTAAGAAGCCCAAGTGCAGCTGATTCATGGCACAATCGCAAAGGGTTTACTGGCTCACCAAAAGCCGTTGAGGGCTTTATACACGAATATGATAATGGTCAAGTCGCAAGGCTTACACACTTTTTTTAGTATCTAATACATTGAAAACTAAGCATCTAAGAAATTAGGTGCTTTTTTTTTGCTTATTATTGTTGTTATTCTAAAAATCTTTTTTATATTTGTTGAAACAAAACAAAACAAAACAACTAAAACTGAACATTATGGAATTTTTTGACAAAACACCGAGATTATTTAGAAACGAAGTTTATGGATTTGATTACACATTCGATTGCGACATAGAAATATTTGTTTCTTTAGACGGAGAAATAGAGGATGTTTCTGGATGTGGAGAGAAAACTGCAAAAAGATTAATTGCTGAAGCTGAAAAACAAATTAATAAGATAAAATAAACTAACGGAGGGGGCAACCCCTCCTTAATAAACTAACTATGACACAGACACAAACACCCACCTTTCAAATTGTAGGTAGTTACAATGGAGGTAATTACGAAGACATTGAAATAGTCTACGGAGAAAAAAATAAAGAGTATTTAGTAAGCGAATACCGAATTGCTTATGGTACTAACTGGCACATTGTTGCTTATAGAATAGACGAATAATGGGAAAGCTAAAAGAATTATTACTAGGTACTAGAGAGCAACAAATTGACAGAGAGCAAATGTTGGAGATGCAATACAATGCTCATTACGATGAATGTGCTAACTACGTAGAAGAATGGAAACAAGGTACTCGTTCACCTTTAAACGCAACGATAAGCGAATTTAACTACCTAAACAAACCGACCAATGGAAGCAAGTAAACTAAACGAATTGTATGTTAAGAATGGCTTAACTAAAGACGATGTATTTAAGCATAAGTTTTATACGATTATCTCACGTGCTGGGATTGATAAAATACAAGCCAACAACAATATCGTAATTGACTACGAATTATCTCACAACTCACCAGATAACAAATGTATTATTATAAAAGCAACGGCTCAATGTGGGGATAAGGTAATTCAGACTTATGGAGAATCAAGCCCAGCAAATACATCAAACGCTTATCCAGTTGCAATGGCAGAAAAACGTGCAATGAGTAGAGCAGTATTAAAGCTGACCGGATTCTATGAGTTAGGTCATTTCGGAGAAGATGAAGCTGATGATTTTAAACGAAAATAATATGAACGAGAAAGGGAGAGGGTGGCAACCCAAAACAAAGCTGCAAGACGTATTGCTTGAAACGTACAAAACAAAAAGTACAATTAGTAATAAGCTACAAATATCGCAACCTACATTAATGCGTTTGTTGGCAGATGAAAAATGTATTACATTTAAGCAAATCAAAACTATTTCAACTGATGCAAATATTAGCATCATAAAACTAATATCATTACTATGAAAATAACAGAAGATAATTTAGAAGAGTTTTTAGAGTTAGTAGCTTTTGAAAACCGAACATCAATGAAGAGGCTAAGAACAAAAGACCGTACTAGATTTTTAGTTGAGGCTCGAAGTATGGCATACAGAATTTTACGAGATAATGGATTTACTCAGCAGTATATAGGAGATTTGTTTAATCGCGACCATGCTGCCGTAATACATAGCCTTAAAAAGCACGAATACAATTACAATACATATAACTACTATCAAGAAACATTTGATAATATACGATATAAAATGGGCTTAGATGACGAGGGTAGTATCGTTGATAAAGAACTGGTTGAAAAGTACCAGCAAAGCCTAGCAGATTTGCACGTAATTATAGCTAATCAAAAAGAGAAAATTATTACGTACAAAAGGAGAATCCAATCAATAGAGAGAACAAGTAAATTATTAACAAAAAATCTAAATCAGTTATGCAATTAAAAGGAAAAGTGGTAAGCATCAAAGACGTTGAAGTTATTAGTGATAAATTTCAAAAGCAGATTGTTCTTGTTGAGCAAGACACTAAATTTGATGCGATAATTCCAATAGAGTTTATAAACCAGAAAATAGATTTAGCATCTAAGTTACAAGTTGGTGAAACTAAAACTTTCAATATTAACATTAACGGAAGAGAATGGAAAGACAGACATTTTGTTTCTATCAGATGTTACGCAATTAGCAACAACGATACAGAGGTTGCAGAGGGAAACGAGCAAGAGCAAAAAGAGAACTTGCCGTTCTAATTGATAAACTTGATTTGGAGGTTTTATAGCCTCCATTTCTTTTTTTCTATATTTGTAAAAAACTAAACTATGGAACAACCTAACTATTACTCAATCCTTACGGCTGAAGTTCGATATGACAAAGAACTTACACCGAACGCAAAGCTACTTTATTCAGAGATAACTTGCCTTACAAACAAGAACGGCAAATGCTGGGCGTCAAATGGCTACTTTGCAGAACTATATGACGTAAGCCCTATAACAATTTCAAGGCTTATAAATCAACTCGCTAAAAAGGGTTACATATCAATTACAATGAAATATGTAGCTAACACTAAGCAGATTGAAAAACGAATTATAACCATTAACAAAAATGTTAATAGGGTAAACCAGAATGATTTGGGGGGTATTAACAAAAAAGTTAAACACCCTATTAACAAAATTGTTAAAGATAATACTACAAGTATTAATACTACAAGTAATAATAATATAGAGGGTAAACCCTCTTCGCTCGATGAGGTCAATAATTATTTTTTAGAGAAAAATTTTGATTTGTCAGAGGCAATTAATTTCTTTGAGTATTATGAAAACAACGGTTGGAAACAAGGCAGGAACAAAATGAAGAAATGGAAGTTGGCAGCCAATCGTTGGATGAGAAATTACAAGCCAAAGCAAAAGCAAGGTTTAGCATCTCAATATGGATTCAGTATTAATACTCAAAAGCAAATATCATGATAGGAAAAGAGCCAAGCGAGGATTTACTAAACTTTTGTTTCGTAACTATCAACAAAGCATTGTTTGAGATGAGTCAAAACAGAGCCGAAGAGGATAGAAAAATATTAGCTAATATCCTTATGAATGATTTGAACGATAAATTCCATAGGCTTACAACTCAAGACGTTACAAAAGCGTTTCACAATGGTGTAAGGGAAGCTGACCAAATGGCTATCAATCCAAGAACGTGGTTTAATTGGCTAAATAAACAGAAGCTAAAATCTAACGCAGTACGCATCGAATCATCTCAAGAAAGCGAAAGGGTGCAGATAGAACAGAAGTGCCAGCAAATCGACCGTAAGGAGGTTCTAAGGGAGTTTGTTGAGTTATGTTTGATTGAGATATACGAGCAGTATGTTGCTGGAGAGAAGTTTAAGTTCCAAGGAGTAAGCCAAGTTTTTAACTGGTGTGAAAGTGTGGGGTTAATTTCCTTAACTTTAAAAGAGAAAGAGAAGTTGTGGGATGAGATACAAGAGGAGATAAAACAAAAGAAGAAATTTGTACATAACGAGCGTAAGAAATTTCATCCAGTAATAATGTGTAGAGAAAAAACATTAATGACATACTTTAGTAAATGGAGAAAAGAAAACTTTGATTTAAGAACGGAAGCAAATAAATTATTATGAAGTACAACACAGACAAGCGAACACGCAAAAAGATTGACAAGCTACTGGAACAAAATGCAAGGAACGTAGCGAACTTTGGAACAAAGAGTAAGCATGACCTGAGAACCAAATCAGAATTCAATAAGGCTTGGACAGACATACAAAAAGAAATACGAGAACTGGATGCAGATTTTTACCAAGTAATAAAGCAACAGAATTGAAAGCATTAGAGGACAAACTGCAAACGGCAGTAATAACATACCTACGGTTGGATAAGAAAGCATTATACTGTTCTTCTCTAGGTGGTCAATATCAAAAATATCACTCTCAAAGAATGAAAGCCAAAAGGACTGGATATGTAGCTGGATTCCCAGATGTATTTTGCTACGATGCTAGAGGTGGGTATCATGGTCTAGCGATAGAGTTAAAGGTTAAAGGTAATTACGCAAGTCAAAAGCAGAAGAACTGGATTAAGAGATTAAACGATCGAGGGTATATGGCAAAGGTATGTACTGGCTTCGATGATGCTAAAAAATGTATTGATGATTACTACAATTTAGAATAATTTTTTTATATTTGACAAAACTAAAACTAAAACTATGGAAGTAAAGATTGATACAAGCTGCAAAACTTATTTAGATTCTAGAGGTGAGTTTCCAGTTGGTCACGTAAAGATTTTAGTAGACCATTATATAGACAGAGCAGAGAATTTAGATTTGCTTATGAAAGTATATAAGAGTAGATTAAAAGAATTGGAGGCATCAAACCACGAGCATAAAGACCTAATAATACAAGAGTTAAGAAATGTATTTATAAAAGGTAGGTGCGATTGGTCTGGAAACGAAAGACCAGAAGAGCAAAAAGTTGATACGGATATGATGCTAAGACATTTTCCAGCCGATAGGCTTGGGAAGTAAGTGAGTAAGCTACTAGAGTGCTGCAACTATTTTAAATCTTAATAGGATTTATAAATCAGCGATTGAGAGGGGGAGCGTGGGAACTCCCCAACTTAAACAAAACTAACTTTAATCTATTTATAGCTATGGCAGAAAATTACATTTACGCAGTCGCAATATTATTACCAATAACGTACATATTAGGTATGTACTTTACTACGAAGTAGGGTGGTGGAACTGGCAGACACGCCTCCTTGTCTCGGAGGTAGAGAAAGCAGAAATGCCTCTATGAACGTTCGAATCGTTCCCCTACTGCTAAACTTTAAAACTAAACAAATGAGCAAAGAAAGAGAAACAGACGTAGATACTACATGGGATGCGTGGCTAAACGATATGAGCGATAGAGAGCAACCAGATGCTTGTTCAGTAGATAATCCAGATTGTGAAAATTGTGGCTCGTGAGTAGTGTAGAAAACAGAGTATGTCTAAAGATACTAGACAGAGCAGAGGTAGGTGAAAAGAAATACGGTACTACAATGGATAGAACAGATTTATCTACTGCTGACTGGATAAAACACGCACAAGAGGAGGCCATGGATTTAGCAGTTTATCTAGAGAAAATATTGGAGTTATTAACAAGAGAACAAAATGCTAAGAAATAAAGTATATTAGCAATGTAAGGTTTTCACATAGTTAGTTTTGAGGTGGGGTAGAGAGAAATCTTTATTCCACCTTTTTTTTACTTATGATACAAAAAGGATTAATAAATAGAATCATTCTCAAAGCGATACGCAGAGGTAAAGGAATAAAAGTCATAGAACGCTATTTATATATATATCACAAAATCAACATAGGGCAAAAGGCTCTAAACAGAAGATATGAGCGAATTAAAGTATTTGCTAGGCAAGGAGTACGATAAAGTACATGACATTGCCTTAAAGATTACAAAGGGTAACGACATAGATGCACAAGACCTAACACAAGAGGTCTATGTTATAATGTTAGAATACGACCAGGAGAAGCTACAAACAATCTACGATAATGGTCATCTCAACTATTGGGTTGCAAGGGTAATGCTCAACCAATATCTTAGAAGCACATCACCATTTAAAAAGAAACATCATTCCTACCTTAAAGATGCCAACGCAATAGTCAACGATTTAGCTCACGACAATACCGAAGAGGCAATCCAAGATAAGATACTATTTGAGGAACGTCTGCAAATGGTAGAGGATGCAATGAAAGACCTACATTTTTACGACAAGACATTGTTTAAGGTTTACTACGAGTCCGATCACTCAATAAGAAGTCTATCAGAATCCACAAGCATAAGTACAACGTCTATATTTAACACCATCAAGAACGTAAGAAACTATATAAAGAATGAAGTTAAAGACAAGCAATAAGGTATATAACGAGCGAATGGAGATTTGTAAGAAATGCAACCATTTTCGCAAGTCAGTTGCTCAATGTAAAAAATGTGGGTGTTTTATGAAGATAAAGGGTGCTATTGCTTTTACACGTTGTCCAGTCGGAAAATGGGAAAGGGAAAAGGATATAACCCAAGACCAGTTATCTATCCTTAGACGGCTTGTAAATAGCTTAGAGAACACTAAAGTATCGCATGAGCAGAACGTAGGGCTTACTAATTTATATAATGAGATATTCGGAATGAGAAAAAACGTATCATCATGTGGTGGATGCGTTAGGGATATGGTAAAAGATTTGAAACAATTATTAGAGAGTTATGAAGATTAAAGAAAGATTAATTGCTGATTTAAACCCAGCAGAGTACAATCCAAGACAACTGACAGATAAGCAATACAAACAATTAAAGAAGTCGTTAAAGACTTTCGGTTGTGTTGAGCCAGTTGTAATAAATTCAAACCCTATGCGTAGGGATGTAATTATCGGAGGGCATCAGCGTTGTAAAGTTTGGGCAGACTTAGGGAACAAAACTATTCCAACAGTAGAGGTAGAACTTGCCGAAGCTGGAGAGATGGAGCTGAACGTAAGGCTAAACAAAAATACTGGAGAGTTTGACTTTGATATGTTGGCTAATTATTTTGATATGGATGCTTTAAAGGATTGGGGATTCCAGCCGTATGAGTTCGGTCAGACCTATGATGATGTAGATTACTCTATATTGGATGAAGAAGATATATCTGATGAACTCGGCTCTCTGAAAGATGGAGTAAAGAGTGCAATACAAATTGAGTTCAATGCAGATGACTATGAAAAAGCTAAAGAACTTGTAAGGGAAGCAAGGTCAGAGGGTAAATACATTGGTGGATTACTAATTGAAATTTTAGAAAAATGAAAGAGGTAGAGTTAATACAATTAGAGCATGGTGTAAAGATAGGCGATATATGTGGAGATATAGAGCCTAATATTACAGAAGATACACTATTCACTCAAGATGGAGAGGTAGTAGGGTTTTACATTAAAGACATTTCTAAGCATAGTGAGAAGCTATCCAAATATGTAAACATAGCTAACACAGAACTCAGAAGTAAAAGAGTACCAAAGTCAGTCATGAAAAGAAGTAGTGGGTTGCATAACAAAGAAAAAGAGGTGTTACAGTATTCTACTATTATAGGGGGTGTTCCACCAAAGCCACACATGAGAAGACCATATGCTACAATGAGCAGCGTACACAAAGTAAAGAGTGCAGAAATCTTTGTAAAGGCGATGTTATTAGCTTGTAAAGAAAGTGAAGAACTAATAAAAAAGATAGCACCAAAAATATACGAAGAGCAAGTAAAAATTATAGAAGATAATATACCAGCTAAGTGGAGATTTGGCAAGATGTTTACCAGTAGTATTTCAAATTATAATATATCAGCCCCTTTTCACAGAGACGCTGGTAACTTAGTTGGATGCGTAAATGTAATAATCGCTAAAAAAGAAAATGCTACTGGAGGTAACACAACTGTACCAGATTATGGAGCGACAGTAGATAGTAGAGATAATTCTATGTTAGTTTATCCAGCTTGGAGAAACGTACATGGAGTAACACCTATTGTACCAACTGAGAAAGATGGCTACCGAAATAGTTTAGTATTTTACCCTCTAAAGGCTTTTAAAAATTGTAAGTGAAAAAGCACACTAAAATATATCTAGATTACTTTAGCTTTGATAGGTGCGATTTTATCCCTTGCGAAGTATGTGATAATCCAGCAACAGACATTCACCATATAGATGCCAGAGGAATGGGAGGGAGTAAGACTAAAGACTACATCGAAAACTTACAAGCATTGTGTAGAGGTTGTCATATTGAGTACGGAGATATAACCGATTTAAAAGATATGTTAAAGAAGATACACTTAAAATATATGGAAGTATATGGAACAAAATAGAACAAAAGTAGCAAAGGATAGAATGCTCAAAGCGTTAGAAAAATCTTTGGGTATTGTATCAACGGCTTTAAAAATGACAGACCTATCAAGAACTAATTACTACAAATGGCTCAAAGAGGATGAAGAGTTTGCTGATAAGGTCAAAGAGATTGAACAGATAGAGCATGATTTCATACGCTCTAAATATTACGAATGTATAAAGGATAAAGTACCAAGCGTTGTAATTCACGCAGCTAAAACACAACTTGGATTAAGTGAACGTCAGCAGATAGATGTAACAACGCAAGGTGATAAGATTAACAAAATAGAGATAGAGATTGTCCAATCTAAAAATACAGACGAGTAACGTATTTGAGAGGAACTACAACGCACCTACAAAGCTGGTAGTTAATCAAGGTGGTACGCGAAGTGGTAAAACCTACTCACTTTGTCAGCTTCTTATTGTCAAGGCATTTGAGGAAACTGGTAAAAGGTTCAGCATCGTAAGGAAGTCATTACCCAGTTTGAAGCTATCGGTAATGAAAGACTTTTTTGAGATACTTAATGCTCATGGCTTATACGATGAAACAAAGCACAATAAGTCAGACCATACCTATACGCTTAACGGCAATACATTTGAGTTTATATCTTTAGATCAGCCACAAAAGAAGAGAGGTGCTAAACGGCACTATCTATTTTGTAACGAGGCAAACGAATTAACCTGGGAAGATTTCTTCCAGCTTCTGGTAAGGACAGAGGAAAAGATATACATTGACTATAACCCATCTGAAACACATCACTGGTTATATGATAAGATACTAAACAGAGAAGATTGTACATTCATTAAATCAACGTACAAGGATAATCCATTCTTACCAGATGAATTAGTCAAGGAGATTGAAAGGCTACGAGAAACGGACGAGGATTATTGGAAGATATACGGATTAGGGGAAAGAGGTTTCTCAAAGTCTATCATATTCCCAAGAGTTGAAATGATGAGCAAAGTACCGGAAGAGGCAACGCTAATATCTACTGGCTTAGACTTTGGATATACAAATGACCCTAGTTCTATGGTAGAGGTTTACGAATTAGAAGATAAATTAATATTTAACGAATTACTATATGAACGAGGACTCACTAACTCTGACATTGCTAACCGAATGGATGCTTTCTGGACTGATAAGCGAAGAGTTGTATTTGCAGACAGTTCAGAGCCTAAGTCCATCGAAGAGCTATATCGCTTAGGGTACAACGTAAAACCATGCGTAAAGGGTAGGGATTCAATTAACATAGGGATAGACCTACTGAAACGATTTAAGCTATGCGTAACAACCAAAAGCACAAACCTAATATCAGAGTTCAACGGCTACAAATGGCAAGAGGATAAGAACGGTTACCTACTTAACAAACCTATGGATAATAACAATCACGCAATTGATGCTTTACGCTATGCCGTTACTATGGTCAAGAGTAAACCAAACGTAGGTAAATACTCTATTCGATAAATTATTTTAATATTTATTTGATATTTGTTTGGTATTATAAAAAAATGTTTTATATTTGTAATGTAATTGCAATGAAGCAATTATTAAAACTAACTCTCATGTACACTTTAATCTACACTTTTAAATCTGGAAATACAATGCATAAATTCGTTCAAGACTTT
>Ga0196889_1000223_pt1 | contig 18316 bp, 19 predicted proteins | sample VirMetDEL_Nov_12_FD_166415 | JGI IMG/M metagenome (GOLD analysis project Ga0196889, IMG submission 166415) | Aqueous microbial communities from the Delaware River and Bay under freshwater to marine salinity gradient to study organic matter... | ecosystem: Environmental > Aquatic > Marine >...
GAAGATTAATTCCAACTTTCAAAAGATTGTAGATGAATTTGAAAATAAGATACTGTATAGGGACAATCCGGAAGGAACTCCTAATAGTATTGAGAACGACATAGATTTAAATGGTAATAGCCTTCTCAATGTAAATGATCTGTCTATTACAGGATTGTTTTATATTGATGGTGTTAGTATTGCAGATACAATTGCTGAAGCAGAGGGATATGCAGTATCTGCAGGAGTTAGTGCGACAGCAGCTGCTATTAGTGCTGCTAGTGCTGAAGATAGTGCTGCTAGTGCTCAAGAAGATGCAGCTTTTCTAGAAACCTATCTACCTGATGTTTTAGCTGTAGCAGCATTAGAAGATGAAATGTTGGCAGTAATTGCTAACGAAACAAACATTAACACTGTCTCTACTAATGTTTCTTACGTACAGACGCTAGGAAGCGATTTAGCAGGCACTGGCTGGCATTATGATCTAGGAAGTATTACAGATGCAGCTACAGGTGAGATACTCACTCCTGATGGCTATATCAAGACAGTGTATAACAACCTAACGGATATTATTGCTGTCGCAGACAATATTGCTGAGATTATTGCTATTGGGGATAGTGTCGCAGATATTACTACTGTAGCAGCAATAGATACAGAAGTATCGACAGTAGCGGGTATTAGTGCTAATGTTACGACTGTAGCTGGTATTGCTACTAACGTCACTACTGTAGCTGGCAATACTACTAACATTAATAGCGTAGCAAGCAATGCAACAAACATTAATACTGTCGCTACTAACATTTCTAGCGTTAATGCTGTCGCAAGCAATACAGCTAACGTAACTACTGTCGCTAATAATAGCGTTAGTATTAATACTGTAGCAGGCATTGCAGCTAATGTTACTACCGTAGCAGGGATTTATAGTGCTGTTTCTACCGTAGCAAGCATTAGCACTAGCGTATCAACAGTAGCAGGGATTAGTTCTAGCGTTTCTACTGTAGCTGGTATTAGTTCTGCAGTAGTTACTACCGCTTCAGATTCAGCAGATATTCAAATAGTAGCAGCAAACATCGCAACAATTGCAGCAAAAGCGAATGCAGGAGTAAACTCAGATATTACACAGCTTACTGGTCTGCTATTCCTTGACTGTGGTACAATCGTTTAAGGAAAAGAATGTCAACACAATTAAAATTAAGAAAAGGTACTACCGCTCAGCACGCTACATTTACTGGAGCAGAGGCTGAAGTAACGGTAGATACATCTAAAGATACCCTAGTAGTACATGATGGAGTAACAGCAGGTGGTTTTCCTCTAGCTAAAGCTTCAGATATTGCAACAGGGCTTAAAACAGCAGATATTGGTGTAACAGTACAAGGCTATGACGCACAATTAGCTGATGTAGCAGGTCTTACCCCTACAGACAATGGCGTTATTATTGGTAATGGTACTAATTTTGTTGTAGAATCGAATGCTACGCTTAAAACTAGCCTTGGTTTAACAATTGGTACAGATGTACAAGCATATGATGCTAACACTGCTAAAACAAATGTAGTGCAAGCTTTTACAGCTGCACAGCGTGGCACTCCTGTGGCTCTCACTAGTATAAGTGGTAGTATTGCTACAAACTTAGCATTAGCAAATAATTTTACACACACTACTAGTGAAAATACAATACTAGCGAACCCAACAAACATTGTTGCTGGTCAATCAGGTGTTATTGTTATTACACAAGGCGCTACAGCACGCACTATGGCATATGGCAGCTATTGGAAATTTAGTAATGGCACAGTTCCTAGTCTCACTGCTACGGTAGGTGCAGTGGATGTGTTGGTATATCAAGTAGAAAGTGCTACACGTATCACTGCAAAACTTATTTTGGACGTTAAATAATGTCAGTAGTTAATTCAACACCTTTATTATTAGGAGATGATGGCTATCAAATAAGTCGCTCTGTGCGGCTGCGGTCGAGTGCGAGTGCGTATTTCAATCGGACTCCTGCAAGTACTGGAAACCGGACAACTTGGACATGGAGCGGATGGGTTAAGCGCGGCGCTATTGGCGCTTCCGGTGACTTGTTTGGTTATCTTGCTGTTGGCTCTCAAAATAACCAGCACTATCTAGGCTTTTCGACCGACTCGCTTTATTTTGTCTATTATCCAAATGGGGCAAACTCATTACTTACAACGACACAAGTATTTCGTGACCCTTCAGCCTGGTATCACATCGTAGCAGTATGGGATACGACGAATGCAACAGCCACAAATAGGATGCGGCTTTATGTAAATGGCGTTCAAGTCACCGTTTTTGCAAGTGCTAATTATCCCGCGTTGAATCAAGCCGGCCTTGTCAATGTCAGTGGTAATGGCGTTGGTCTTGGGGCAGCTTATCCAACGGTTGCGAGCGGCCACTACTTCGACGGCTACCTAACCGAAGTCAACTTCATTGACGGCCAAGCACTCACACCATCATCCTTTGGTGAAACCAATGCTGTCACAGGCGTATGGCAACCCAAGAAGTACACAGGAACCTATGGCACTAACGGGTTCTACCTGAACTTCGCGGATAACTCTGCGGCGACTGCTGCGGCTATCGGCGCGGATAAATCCGGCAATGGGAATAACTGGACGCCGAACAATATCTCCGTGACCGCTGGAGCGACCTACGACAGCATGATCGACGTGCCGACCATGTGGGCTGATGGAGGGAATGGGCGGGGGAATTACGCTGTGTTGAATCCGGTTGATACATCAGGCGCAACGCTATCAAATGCAAACCTGCAAGTAGTTACAAGTGCGACCGCTGGCAATGCTACTCGCGGAACAATGGCCGTAAGTTCTGGAAAATGGTATTGGGAGGTAACGCCAACTGCCGGAACAAACTCCGCTGTGATGATTGGTGTTGCGGATGCCGGTTTTTCAATAGCATCAGCCAACTACCAGACGGCAAACTTTTGGGGCTATTACGGTTTTAACGGAAACAAGTACAACGCTAACACTGCAACAGCTTATGGCGCGAGCTATGCAGCAAATGATGTTATTGGGGTTGCATTAGATATGGATGCTGGAACAGTATCCTTTTACAAAAACAATGTCAGTCAAGGCCCTGCCTATAGCACATTGTCCGGCAAAACAATTTCCCCATCTGTCGATAATGGCGGCGCTGCACAGACTGCTATATTCAACTTTGGTCAGCGCCCCTTTGCCTACACGCCACCCACAGGCTTCAAGGCACTCAACACGCAGAACCTGCCTGATGCGACTATTGTCAAAGGCTCAACGGCTTTTAACATTGCTCTTGATACAGGCGCAAACATTAAAACTTCTACCGAAGCTCTATTTGGCACAAACTATCTTGAGTGGATTAAAGACCGCGCCAACGCAAACAACCATCAACTGTTAGATACCGTGCGCGGCACAACAGCCGTATTGCAGTCAAACACAACAGCTGCGGAAACAACGTATTTAGCTCCTGCCGGAAGTTCTGTTGGGTGGGCTTGGAAGAAAGGCGTGACCCAAGGCTTTGACATTGTGACCTATACTGGGACGGGTGCGAACAGGACTGTGGCGCACTCGCTTGGTGTTGCGCCAAAGATGGTGATTGTGAAGTCACGTTCTCAAGGTGGGACAACTACATATTCTTGGGCGGTATGGCAAACAGCACTTGCTGGCGCAGAATATTTGTTACTTAACGGAACAGCAGCCAAGGCAACTGCGGCAAGTGTTTGGAATAGCACAGTTCCAACGTCTTCAGTTTTTAGCTTGGGCACAGATTCGATTGGCAATGGAAGTACAGTTACTTACGTCGCCTACCTATTCGCCGAAGTCGCTGGCTTCTCGAAATTCGGCAGTTACACAGGCAATGGGTTGGCTGATGGGCCTTTTGTGTTCTGCGGGTTTAGGCCGAGGTTTGTGATGTTCAAGCGAACTGATGCTGTCGAGGGCTGGTATATGTACGACACAGCGCGAGATACCATCAACGCTATGCGAAACGAACTTCGTGCAGAAAGCAGCGCAGCGGAAGCCGTGTTTTCTTCTCGTGACTTTCTGTCAAACGGGTTCAAGGTTCGCACCGCAAACGGCTCTGTCAACGCCAGTGGTGGCACATACATTTTCATGGCATTTGCAGAAAACCCATTCAAATATTCACTTGCACGATAAGGAAAATAATGTTTCTATTAAATAATACACCATTAGGAGTAGATGTTCCATTTACTTATAATGATGTGCAATATCCAGCTAATTGGTTACGTCTTGCTTCTAGAGAAGAGCGTGAAGCAATTGGCATTACAGAAGTACAAGATAAAGAACAATATGATGATCGTTTTTATTGGGATGTTGATTTACCAAAAGATTTAGATCAATGTAAACAAAATCTTATTCTTCAAATTAAACAAACTGCAGCTAGTCTACTTTCTCAAACGAGTTGGATGATTGAACGCTTTAACGATCCTTCAAGTGCTAAAGCTATTCCAGAAAAGATTCTCCTTGATCGTATGGCTATTCGTCTCGCAAGTGATGAAAATGAAATTCGTGTAAATGCTGCAACAACTATTCCAGAGCTTGTTAGTGTTGTATTTACATGGCCTACCAATGACTAATCTAAAATATAAGGAATACTGAGGAATGGCTCTTTTTTCTAATCATACGGACACTGCTACAGATATAATTTCTAAAGCAGCTCCGCCTATTGCAGTATCAGGACTTACAATGTTTGGATTTAGTATTCCAGAATTAGTACAATTAATTACGCTTGTTTATGTAAGCGTTATGTTAATTGATAAGGTTTATACGATGTATTCACGTTACCGTGATAAGTCCAATGAATCTAGCGAATAAATGGTTAGTTGGGAGCATCAGTGCTGCATTAATCGCTGGTGCTGTCCATTGGGAAGGGACTAAGTATAACGCCTATGACGATGTTGTAGGTGTTGTTACTGTATGTCATGGATATACAGGAAAAGACATAAATAAGAATAAGAAATACACTCCACAAGAATGTAAATTTCTATTAGAAAAAGAGCTTGTTATCCATGCTGCTGGTGTTCTTAAATGTGTCAATGTCCCTCTTACCCAATATCAATATGACGCATTTGTTCTATTTACGTATAACGTAGGAGTGAATGCTTTTTGTACATCCAATTCTGTATTGAAACCTCTTAATCAGGGACGCTATACAGAGGCTTGTAATGGGCTTTTAAGATGGGTTTATGCTGATGGTAAGTATAGCAAAGGACTTTATAATAGACGTCTCTATGAGCGTTCTATATGTTTAGGAGAAATGAATGTTTCAAAAGTATTGGCTCCATTGCCTAGGGATAGTAGGTATTATATTAATACTGGGTATTTCCCATAAAGTATTAGTGCATAATGCTGTTATCAAAGCTAAGGCAGAAGTAGAACTTACATATCAAAAAAGTGTTACTGCTGCAGTAGAAAAAGCAGTTGCTACAGAACGTATTCTTAAAGAACAATCTTTTAAAACTATTGAGAAAAAAGATGAACAACTTAAAACTATTCAGTCTCGCCTTAGTAATACTCTTAGCGAGTTGCAGTACCGTAAAAAGCGTGAAAGCTCCACAACAAATTCCTCAACTCCCTCAAATACAAGCACCTGTACAGGAGCCGAGCTTTACCGAGAGGATGCAGAATTTCTTGCGAGGGAAGCTGCCAGAGCAGAAGGAGTCCTTAAAGAACGAGACTACTACTACTCCGAATACGAAAACGCAAGACGGGCCTTTAAGTAATGGCGTACAAGTCTTATGCGAAGGATTGATGGGGAGAGGTAAAGTAGTATTTAGAGTTGAAGATGAAATTTTTGTATTAGTTATAGATTGTCCTTTGGGCAAAAAGGTATAGTATGACAATTAAAAAAGAATTAATGATTGACACTATGGGTAAATTCCGTACTCAATCTCTTTTCCTTGAACTAGGGTATGGAGATGAGGCGGTTTATACCTTTAAGGATCAAGATCATGAGCTTAATGGGAAGAAATACATTTCCCTTAAACGTCTCTACTTAGAAATGGAAGACCCTACAGAATATGAATTTGCTATTGCTTGCTTTGTTAATTGGAAGCATTGGCAACGACTCTGTGAGAATAAACTAATTCGTCGTTACATTGATGAATGGCGGGATGAGCTGGAAGTTAAGCTTCGCTCCCGTGGAGTTAAGAGTGCAATGTTTGCAGCTCAAGAGGGCAACTACCAAGCTGCTAAGTGGCTGGCTGATAGGGGATGGTCAACTCGTGGAGCTGGACGGCCTACAAAGGCTGAGGTTGAACGGGAAAAGAAAATACAAGCTGGTATCTCTGATGAATATGAAGCAGATGTAATACGGCTGATTAAGTAAGGAAATAAATGGAAGACCAATGGTTAATTGAAGCAAAACGTAAACTGGAGAAGATGCCAGAAGAAGCAAAACAAATTCGTGATACCGCAATGCAAGACCTCTACTTCTTTGCTCGTTTGGTTAATCCCGGATATGTTTATGGAGAAATTCATAAAGAGATTTATAAATGGATGGAAGAGTATTCTCTATTCGGTCAAGGTTCAATTCAAGTAAGTAATAAGCTTGTTATGTTGCCACGTGGTCATTTAAAGAGTCACATGGTGGCTACATGGGCCGCATGGATTATTACTAAGCATCCAGAAGTAACAATGCTCTATGTGTCTGCTACAGCAGGGCTGTCTATTACTCAGCTTTACGCTATTAAGAACATTCTTACTTCTGCTTCTTTTACTCGTTACTTCCCTGAATATGTACATCCACAAGAAGGTAAACGAGAAAAATGGACACAAGATGCAATTTCTATTGACCATCCTCGTAGGAAAACTGAAGGCATTCGTGACGCAACTATCTCTACTGCTGGTCTTACTACTAATACGACTGGTTGGCACGCTGATATTCTTATTCCTGATGACTTGGTTGTTCCCGAGAATGCTTATACAGAAGATGGTCGAGAAAGCGTAGAAAAGAAAGCTTCTCAATTTACTTCTATTTTAAATGCTGGTGGTTTTACAATGGCTTGTGGTACTCGTTACCATCCTTCTGATATTTATAATACATGGCGTTCACAAGAATACGATATTTATAATGAAGAAGGTGAAATTGTAGATAGGATTAAGGTTTGGGAGATTAAAGAATATGCAGTAGAAGTTGATGGTGTATTCCTATGGCCTAAGTCTATGCGTTCAGATAAAAAGTTCTTTGGATTTGATGCTCAAGTGCTCTCTAAGATTCGTGCTCAATACGTAGATAGGGTACAGTTTCATGCACAGTATTATAATAATCCAAATGATCCGGGTTCCAATCGTATTAATAGAGATAGATTTCAGTATTACGATAAGAAGTTTTTAAAGCAACAAGGCGGTGATTGGTATTTTAAGAATAAGAAACTTAATGTATATGCCTCCATTGACTTTGCATTTAGCTTAAGTCGTAAAAGCGATAGCACAGCTATTGTAGTTATTGGAATTGATGAAGAAGGTTATATTTATATCTTAGATATAGATCATTTTAAGAGTGAGAAAATTGGCGAGTATTTTAATCGTATTGCTTCTTTACATTCTAAATGGGAATTTAAAAAGCTCCGTGCAGAGGTTACTGTAGCGCAAGCAGTGATTGTAAGGGATTTAAAAGATAAGATGCGAGAAGAGGGTTTAAGGCTGTCTATTGACGAGTTTAGGCCTACACGTAATGAAGGAACTAAAGCAGAGCGTATTGCTGCAGCTCTAGAACATCGTTATGAAAATCTTTCTGTCTGGCATTTTAAAGGTGGATATATTGATGTGCTTGAAGAAGAGCTTATTCTTGCTCGTCCAGCACATGACGATATTAAAGATGCTCTTGCTTCTGCGGTAGAAATTGCAGTGAAACCTAAACGTACTCGCTCTTCGGATGATCGAGATAATAATGTAATACGCTTCGAGTCCCGCTTTGGCGGTGTGAAGTTTAGATAATAAGGAAACATATGGCTAAAAAAGGTCTAGAGATTGGAAGTATGTTTGGGCGAGACAGTCTTGCTAAATATATTTCATTTACTTGGCATACGTATAATACCAACCGTCATGAAAAGATTACTCAATGGAAAGAACTTCGTAATTATATTTTTGCTACAGATACAACTACAACTACTAATAAATCCCTTCCTTGGAAGAATAGTACTACTTTGCCAAAGCTTTGTCAGATTCGTGACAATTTACATTCCAACTATATTTCTGCTCTTTTTCCTAATGACGATTGGTTGAAGTGGGAAGCTTACAGTGTAGAAGATGCAACTAAGCAGAAAGTATCTGCTATTGAATCGTATATGTCCAACAAGACACGAGAAGGCCATTTTAGGAGCGAATGCAGCAAGCTGCTATATGACTACATCGACTATGGTAATGTCTTCGCTACGGTCGATTTTGAGGCCTCCTATCGCCTTGATGACAATGGACGTAAGATTCCTGATTTTATTGGACCTAAGATTCGTCGTATTAGCCCTTTGGATATTGTATTTAATCCAATGGCAAGCACCTTTAAAGATTCATTTAAGATTGTACGTAGTCTCCGTAACCTGAGTGAATTGTATATGATGGCTGAAGATGAGCCAGATAATATGTATCTCAAAGATGCTTTGGCTAAACGTGACGTATTCCGTAAGCATATGAATGCCTATGGTATTGAAGAGTCGGATAAACAAGAAGGCTTGTTGGTAGATGGCTTTGGTAGTTATCAAGACTATCTTTCAAGCAACTATGTAGAATTTCTAGAATTCTATGGTGACATCTATTCAGAAGACTCTTCCACTGTCTCCCGTGGTCGTGTAATCACTGTAGTAGATCGTATGTGGGTAATCCGTAATGACGCTATCCCTAGCTGGCTTGGACACGCTCCAATCTACCATACAGGCTGGCGTACTCGTCCAGATAATCTCTGGGCTATGGGGCCTCTAGACAACTTGGTGGGTATGCAATATCGTATTGACCATCTAGAGAATCTGAAAGCAGATGCTATGGACTTGGCTGTATTGCCTCCATTGGTTATTGCTGGTGAAGTAGAAGAGTTTAGTTACAAGCCGGGTGAAGAGATTCATATTGATGAGAACGGTAGTGTCACAGAACTCGGTAGGAACGCTCAGTGGGTCATTCAATCCGATAATGCTATAGCGGTATTAGAACAGCGTATGGAGATGTATGCAGGAGCTCCTAGAGAGGCTATGGGCATTCGTACTGCTGGTGAGAAGACAGCTTTTGAAGTACAACAGCTTGCTACTGCTGCAGGACGTATCTTTCAAGAGAAAATCACTGTATTTGAAATTGAGATTCTTGAGAAAGCATTGAACGCTATGTTGGAAACAGCTAAGCGTAATCTAGATAACACAGATGTTATTCGAGTAATTGATGATGATATTGGTGCTCAAATCTTTATGACGATTACTAAAGACGATATTACTGCTTCTGGTAAGCTTCGTCCTGTAGGCGCTAGACATTTTGCTGCTCAAGCACAGCTTGTACAGAATCTGAGTAGCCTTGCTAATACTCAATTGTGGGCTCAAATCTCTCCACATCTTAGTGCTAAGAGTTTGTCTAAGCTTGTTGAGGATGTTCTTAATCTTGAGCGTTATCAATTGTTCTCTCCTAACGTAGCAGTATTTGAACAACAAGAAACTATGCGCCTATCTAATCAAGCGCAAGAGGATTTACAAATGGAAGCTACAGCTCCAGTTCAAGCACCATGAAAACAGTCTGGACTAAAGGCTTAAACGCAGAACAAATAGTCCAGCTTAAACAAGATTTTGTAGGAGGCGCTCTGTTACGAGAGCGTCTTTCTAAGCTTCTTGAAGAAAAGCAAGACAGTTCTGTAAAGAAATCACGTAGTGAGGATGGCTATGAGAAAGCTAACTGGGCATACCAACAAGCTGACGCTAGAGGATATGAAAGAGCTCTTTCAGAGGTTATTTCACTTATTTCAAATTAATATGTCGAATAAAGTCTAAATTTCGAGTAGATAAGAGTATCTCTTAAGTATCTCTAGTATATGATTCGAAGAATCGAATAATTACTCTCTGTTTCAATATAGAAATAAAGAGAGAGTATTTAATACTAATATTTCTAGCGTTATACTAGAAATACTTATGTACTCCTTAAACAAATTAGAAAGAATATAATACGCATGTCAGACCCGACAAGTATTTTTGATCCAAACAATACGCCTAACCCGGCAAATCCAACAAGTACTCCTAGCCCGAGTACACCTCCAGTAGTGGATAATGCTTTAACCGACCTGCTTAAAGATATTAAAAATGAACGAGGAGAGCCTAAATACAAAGACCCTCTGGAAGCCCTTAACGGCCTTAAACACGCACAAGAATTTATTCCTCAGCTTAAGTCTCAACTTAGCGATAAGGAAATTGAAATCAACAGATTGCGTGAGGAAGTTACTCGCTTGAAAGAAGTAGAATCTTCTGTAGCACAGCTCACTCAACAGCAACAACAGAACCTGCCAACCGCAGCATCTGGAATTACTGAGGAGCAAATCGCTGATTTAGTAGCACGTACCATGACTAAGAAGGATAATGAAACCCTTCAGAAGCAGAATTTATCAACGGTAGTTTCTACTCTCCAGACTGTACTCGGAGCTGATGCAGAGAAAACTTTCTACGCTAAAGCTGCTGAATTCGGTATGTCCCAAGAAGAGATTAATACTCTTGCCGCTACTAAACCTAAAGCAGTATTGAATATGTTTGGAATTACTGGTGTCCCTGCAGCTCCTAAGGCGGCTAATACACCTACTGGTTCCGGTATGAATACTGCGGCTTTTCAGCCACAACAAGAATCGTTTGTCGGACGTAATCCTAAACCCGCATTAATTGGTGCAACACAAGATGATCTCAAGCAAGCTAGCGATAGAGCTAAGGCTATGGTTGAAGAACTTCAAAGAAATGGTTTGAGTATTAACGATCTTACAAATCCAAAGATTTACAATAAATATTTTAAATAGGAATCTAAATGTCGCAAAATCGTGGTAATTCCACTGCATTTATTGAAGCAGAACAATATTCTGCCTTCATTCTGCAGAACTTGCATGACGGTATGCTCCCAGGCACTATGTACCGTAACGTCTCGGACTTCGGTTCGGGCAACACCCTCCATATCAAAACCGTTGGTACTGTTACCATTCAAGACGGTGCTGAAGAAGTTCCATTCGACTATAGCCCAATCGAATCAGGCGAAGTTACTCTGACCATTACCGACTACGTTGGCGATGCTTGGTATGTTACTGACGAACTGCGTGAAGATGGCGCTCAAGTTGAAGCTCTGATGTCGGCTCGTTCTTCGGAATCGACCCGTGCTATTCAAGAGACGTTTGAAACCCGCTTCCTGCGTAAGTGCAACACTTCGCAAGTGAATGCTGCTGCTAATGCTGTCAATGGCTTTGCCCATCGTATCGCATCTGCAGAAACCAACAATGTTCTGTCGCTGAACCACTTCATCCAAATGAAGCTGGCCTTTGACAAAGCTAATGTCCCTATGGCTGGTCGTATCGCTATTATTGATCCAGTGGCTGCTGCTACTCTGGACAAGCTGGTTTCGTTGGCTCGTGATGTCACCCCATTTGGTCAGAAGATTTTGGAAAACGGTTTCGATCGTGACCATCAATTCCTGATGAACCTGTATGGCTGGAACATCATCACTTCTAACCGTCTGCAAACTGGTACTTTCTCCGATGGTACTACCTCAGTGACCAACGGTGTTGCTAACGTGTTTATGAACGTTGCTGATGACAATATCAAGCCAATCATGGCTGCATGGCGTCGTATGCCTAAAGTTGAAGGTGAGCGTAATAAAGACCTGCGTCGTGATGAGTTTGTTACCTCTTCGCGTTGGGGCATGGGTACGCAACGTGTTGACTCACTGGGCATCCTGATTACCTCTGCTGTCAACTCTTAATAGAAAGAAAATCATGGGTTTTAAAAATCAAGCTGGCTTGGGTGTCAGCAATTACTACGGTGCTCGTGACACTGGCGGTACTGTAGGTATTGAGGATTCGGATGGCTCGAATCTGGTAGTGTCGGTTCAACTGACCGGCCAATCAATCAATGACGGCTATATGCCTCCAGTGGTTATTCCTAAAGGCGCCCTGTTGCGTCGTGCAGTGCTGCGTGTTGACGAAGCCTTTGCTCTGACTGGTACGAGCCCTACGGTTCTGATCGGCATGACTGGTTCTGTTGCCACTAACGGCATTATCCTGACTGAAACCGAATTGGAAGCAATTGGTACGAAAGTTCCAGCTTCTGATGGCGAAGGTACATGGGATGTTGCTTCTGCCACTGGCGTTACTGCTGCTGGTAAAGTTGCACTGGCTCTTGGCGGTACATCTCCAGTTGTCTCGTCTGCTGTTGGTAAAGCAGTCTTGGTTCTGGAATTTGTTAATAAAGCTAAAGCTTAATAAGTAACTTCTTAAAGGGGTGAGGCATAAAAACCTCATCCCTTTTTTTTATTTCAAGGATTGTTATGACGATTCAACATAAGGACATTACGGGTGCTAATGTTCATGAACCAAAAGGTGTAGACGTTGCTGCAGCTAAGCTTGTTTACGTATCTAACGGTTCTGGTTCTGGTACGTGGAAACGTATTGGTACAGACAATCTTCTTGGTCTAACTACTGACGGTGGTTTGACAGGAAGAAAACTTATTACAGATGGTGCTGAAGGCTTTACTCTTGCATACGATAATTTGTATGGCTCGATGGTAATGACTAATAACACTACAGCTTTTACTGTAGCTGCTGCTTCAGATGCAACACTTAACACAACTTCTGATTATGCCATTATAACAGGTACAGGGGCTCCTTGGGCTGCTTCTAACCTAGATAGTATTACTTTTAATACGGATCGACTCACCTCTCCTATTAATGGTATTTACTCTTTAGAGATTACACTTGGTATTAGTGCTTTCTCATTTAACTCTGGTATTATAGCTGCTCGTTATTTGATTAACGGTTCTACATTTGGTTCACGTAAAATAGAGGCACAAGTAGATAAAGCTGCACATAGAGATACAATTACTATTATGGAACATATTCAGATTCCAGCAAATCAATATCTACAAGTAGCTATTGCTTCTACTGTTGCAGGTACAGTAATGATTAGTAATGCTGCTGTAAATCTTAAACTTCTTCGACAGTTGAGCTAATATGAAAATGTCTCTTTTGGAAATGGTTCAAGACATTCTCAATGATCTTGATTCAGACAATGTTAATAGCATTGACGATACGGTAGAAGCTGGTCAAGTAGCTCAGATTATTAAGACTAGCTATTTTGAAATGATGAACAACCGTAACTGGCCTCATCAACGTAAGCTTCTTCAATTTGATGTGGTAGGTACGCTTGCTAAACCAAACTATATTATTACTCCTGAAAGCGTAAAAGAACTAGAACTGTTTCAGTATGACAAGCGTAAGAGTGGAGATACAAGCGTAGTTTATGGTGAAGTAAAATATAAAGAACCAGATGATTTCCTTCGCTATATCTCTGTACGTAACGGTAACGATGAGAATACACAAACTGTTGTAGATTATAGCGGTACCTCTCTTCTCATTCGTAAAGACATGGCTCCTTCTTATTGGACTTCTTTTGACGATACATACATCATTACTGATTCGTATGATGTGTCAGTAGGTAGTACCATCCAGAAGGCTCGTACACAGTTCATAGCCTATTGTTATGACTCATGGGTACATCAGGATAGTGCAATCCCTGTGATGACTGCAGAGGCCTTTCCAGCCCTTCTAGAGGAAGCTAAGAGTACAGCCTTTGTTGTATTGAAACAAATGGCTAATCAGAAGGCAGAACAAAAAGTAGGACGTCAGCAACGCTGGCTGTCTCGTAAAGCATGGCGTACTGCAGGTGGTGTACGTTATGATGATTATGGTAGAAAAGGTCGTAAATGATTAGAGAATATAAAGGCTATCAAATTAAGCCTCATAAAGAATTTCCACTTAGCTATATTGTTGTTACTACTGGTAAAGGTGGAAAGATTCCAGAAGTTCTTAATAGTCACTTCACTACTCCTACATACGCCAAAGAACAAATTGATAAGTATTTAGATTCTAAACCCAAGAAGGAAACTACTAATGACGAAGAAGGAAACAAGGGCTGAGATAAATACGTTTATCCAAGGACTCATTACTGAAGCAAGCCCGCTTAATTTTCCAGTAAACGCCTCTGTAGATGAAGATAATTTTGAATTAAATAGGGATGGTACACGGGATCGTAGGCTTGGTATGGATTTTGAACCAAGTAATGTTCTAATTGATTCAGGTATTACAACTTCCACTGTTTCTTCTGCAGCAATTAATACCTTTAAATGGTATTCAATTAACGGTCTTATCACTCAAGAATTCCTAGTAGCTCAGGTTAATAAGTCTCTTTACTTCTTCGATATGGAAGAAGATAATTTAACAAGAGATGGTTATAAAGGTACGATTGCTCTTACAACTTTTCCTGCAGAAGTACGATATTCTTTTGCAGCATTAGAAGGCAAGCTTGTTGTAGCTGCTGGTATTTCTTCTATTGCTACAGTTAGTTTTAACGATACGACTTCTGTATTTAGTGTCACTTACGATACATTAAAAACACGAGATGTTTGGGGTGTACAGAATACAACTACTCCTTCTTACGAAACAGATGATTCATATCGTGGTACTACAATCAGTGCTCAGCATAGATATAATCTAGTTAATCAATCTTGGGGTATTCCCCGTAAGAATAAAGCAAATACTTTAGTAAATCCAATTACACAATACTTTAATGATCTAGGAGTTTATCCTAGTAACTCAGAAGTGATTTGGACAGGGCTACAGTTTCAGGCTGTTACAGCGGGTGCTGATCCTTTTGAACGAGTATATACCAATCTATTTACTGAAGCCCTTGGCGCCACTGTACGAGCCCCTAAAGGCTATTTTGTTATTGATGTTCTTAATCGTGGAACATCTAGAGCTGCAGTTTATGCAAATAATTCAACTAAATATCCAGCACTAGGAACTTCTACAATCTCTCTACCTACAGATAGCACTCCCGGAGGAGCTACTTGTATTAATTCGTTTGCTGGTAGAGTGTTCTATGCTGGCTTTAATGGTGATGTAGTTGGTGGAGATATAAGAAGCCCTATTCTCTCTGACCATGTATTCTTTTCTAAGTTGGTACGTTCTCCTACAGATATTAATAAATGTTATCAGGATGGGGACATCACCTCAAGAGAGAGCAGTGACTTGCTAGATACGGACGGTGGCTTTATCCGTATAGCAGGTGCTCGTGGTATTATTGGTTTGTATAATTTAGAAACACACTTAATGGTTCTTGCTACTAATGGGGTATGGACAATTACTGGTGGTGCAGCTTACGGTTTTACAGCGACAAACTATAAAGTAAGTAAGATTTCTATCTTTGGTGCATTAGCTCCTGAGTCTGTAGTTCTTGAAGGTGGTAGACTTTTCTACTGGTCTGAAGATGGTATTTATGTTATTGCTAAAGGACAGTCTGGAGATTACGAAGTAAATAGTATTACTACTTCAACTATCCAAACATTCTATGAGAATATTGCAGCCACTTCTAAATCGAAAGCTACTGGTGCATATGATCCGTTTACTAAGAAAGTTAGATGGATTTATAAATCAGATCAATTATTTTCTTCACTAGCAGAGACACGAGAACTTGTTCTTGATCTCGTATTGAATGCGTTTTATACAAGTACAATCCAGAAAGCTCCAGGAAACACAATTGAAGTGATGAGTGCTTTCTCTTCTAAATCTTTTAATACAGGTAACTCTTTTACTGGTGTAGCAGCAGGTACAGAGGATGTTTACGTAGGTGGTGAACAAGTTGGTATTGCTTCTGATATTCGTAAATCAGGTATTCAATCCCTAAGATACTTAACTCTTGTTTCAGTATCTGGTGCATTGAAACTTACGTTCTCCTACTATTATAATAACAATTTCTTAGATTGGTATAGCTACGATTCTGCTGGTGTAGATGCTAAAGCTTTCCTACTTACTGGTTCACAAGTTGCTAGTGATTCAGGAATTGATAAACAAATTCCATATTTGATTATGCACTTTAGACGTACTGAGAGTGGAGTAGTAGGAGCTCTTCCTAACTATCAATCCTCTTGTAAAGTACGCTCACAATGGAATTGGTCTAACTCTGTCAATTCTAATAAATGGGGAGACCTATTTCAAGCCTATCGTTATAGAGAGCCTCGCTTTGTTACAGGTTCTGCAGACACATACGATAATGGATATGAAACAATCATTAGCAAGAATAAACTGAGAGGTCGTGGTAAGGCTTTCGCTTTATATCTAGAAACAGAACCATTAAAAGATTGCCGTATCCTCGGATGGAACTTAACACTAAATGCAAATACAATCACCTAAATATGAAATTAAGATTGAGGAATTTTCTTTACAGAAAGTTTCTCATCTTTTAAAAGAACATTGGGAAGAATCTTCTAGAAATAAAAACCTAATGGTATTAAAACCGGATGAACAAAAATATATCCAATTAGAACGATTAGGAAATCTAGTAACATTATTTGCATATTATAACAATGAGGTTGTAGGATATTCTTGTAATATCCTTACAACACATATTCATTATTCTGATTTACTTGTTGCGTATAATGATGTTTTATTTATAGATAAAGCTCATCGTAATAGTCCGTTAGGAATTAGATTAATTAAACAAACTAAAAAAGCAGTAAAAGAAAGAGGAGTTAAACTATTACTCTGGCACGCTAAAGAGAATACTCCATTAGCTAAAATTCTTCCTAGATTAGGATGTGCTGTTCAAGAAATAGTATATAGCGAACAATTATAATGAATAATTTTTATTAAGGAATCTTATGGCCGTTACCGCAACAGTTGCAGCGGTTGCTTCTACTGCAGTCGGAGTAGCTTCATATGTAAATCAACAGAATGCTGCAGAGGATGCTCAAGCAGCTCAACAGAAAGCTCAGAGTGTACAGAAGGGTGTACAAGCAGCTCAAGCAGCCACTGAACGTCGTAATCAAATTAGAGAAGAACGAGTACGTAGAGCTCGTCTAATGCAAGCTTCTCAGAACACTGGTACTGTAAGTAGCAGCGGAGAGATGGGAGCCATTGGAGGCCTCTCTACGCAACTAGGCACTAACATTGGTACTAACCTAGCTATGAAGGCTGCTGGTCAAGAGATTAGCCTGTATAATCAACAAGCATCAGATGCTATGTTTAGTGCTCAACAAGCAGGACAATTATTTTCATTAGCTGGAAGTGTATTTGGAGCTACTGCAGGTAAGGCAGTTTCAGGAATGACTGGTGGCTCATCGGCATTTAATCCTACCCCTTCTCAAATTGCTTTCGTAATGAAAGAATAAGGATATATGGAACAAACGAACGAAAACAATTTAAACGTATTACTTGGAGAAGTTGCTCCAGTTCCTACACTAGAAGAGATGATGGGGCCAGAGAATAAAGCTCCTTCAGTTCCACTTAGCTCTACTCGCAATCGTGCAGCTACTCTTTCTCTTCTTTCTAACGATCCAGCTAAAACTAGTGAGCTATATCAGCTATTAGTTAAAGAAGGTACTGAAGGCAATCAACAAGTTGCTAAACAGCTTCAAGACAATATTGTTAATAGCACACAGAAGATGGACATGAAGGGTGCTATTAGTATCCTTGGAGATAAGAATATTCCATTGGCACAGAAGCAAGCAGCTATGGAGCAATTAAAAAACTCACAGTTTCTTTCTGATTCTTCTACGATCCTTCATTCTAATGCTCTGTCTAAAGCAAGTGCTGGTGAAACAATTGCAAATGAAACAGCTCGATTGTCTTCTGCTGATGCTATTAGAGAAGTTTATAGGGCACGTAATAAAGTACAAGCAATTGTTAATGGACATGCTGCTGGTCTTCCAGATAAAAGCATAGCTGGTCTTACTACGGATATTACTGCATTACAAGTTATGCCTTTTGGTATGACCTCTAGTTATGGGGCTGTAGGTAATAAGCTTGCAGAGGTACGTGGAGAAGCTCGTTCTAAATGGGATAGAGTTGTTTCCTATCTAACCCCTGGCTCTACCGTAATGGAGATGCGTGAACGCTTAGCTAATGTTCCTCCTGAGAAGCGTGAACAGATGGCTAAGGATATTGTGTCTGCTGTTCAAAGCTCTAGTGGTGTAATCTTTGGTGAAGATAATCATTTTGCCCAAATGGACATCATGACTCGTATCTTTGAAGAAGGTGGATATAGTTCTACAGAAAAGTTTATTGATAATGTATCTCCAATTCTAGATGCCGTTGGTGTCGGCATGTTCTTACG
>Ga0196889_1000234_pt1 | contig 17747 bp, 21 predicted proteins | sample VirMetDEL_Nov_12_FD_166415 | JGI IMG/M metagenome (GOLD analysis project Ga0196889, IMG submission 166415) | Aqueous microbial communities from the Delaware River and Bay under freshwater to marine salinity gradient to study organic matter... | ecosystem: Environmental > Aquatic > Marine >...
GGGCGAAACAGATGAAGTCTCTGTTCCGTATGATCACACCGCACTTGAATCTTAAAGATATACCTCTTGTTGCGGTGAACCATACGTATAAGGAGATCGGTCTCTATCCTAAAGATATCGTTTCAGGTGGGTGTGTCGTCGAAGGCACTATGATCCAAACACCCGATGGTCTTAAGCCAATAGAGCAGTTTGCAATCGGTGATACTGTTGTGACGAACTATGGTACTAATACAGTAAGTCATGTTTGGAACCCAGAGACGCTCGATGAAGGCACTCCTGAGTGTTATGAGATCGAGTTTGAGGATGGACACTCCGTGACATGTTCCGCCGACCATAAGTTTATAGTTGATGGCGAATGGGTTTCTGCTAAAGACTTGGTAGAAGATATGGAATGTGAAGTAGTGTAAGTATCGGTAGAGTAGTAAGGTTCCAATTTGTATATATAGTAGTGCGAGTTACTATAACAACAAAAGGGGAACCTTACATGAACTATTTATCCATATACAATTCTCTCATTGAAAAGAGACTGCTCATCCCAGTTCCGAATATTGAGTATTCGGAACAACATCACATCAAACCAAGGTGCTTAGGCGGAGATGATTCGAAAGAAAACCTAGTACGACTGACGGCCAGAGAGCATTTTATGGCACACTGTCTATTGTATAAACATTATAGAACTTCTAAGTTGGCACATGCTTGGTACTCTATGCTCCGATGCGATAAGAATCAGAAGAGATTTTTTACGGCCAGAGAGCACGAATCCGCCAAAAAGGCTCATATAGAGGCATTGAGAATTAGCATGAAAGGAGATAAGAACCCATTCTACGGTAAAACTCACACAGATGAGACTAAGAAGAGCATATCCGAAAAGATCACACAATGGCATCAAGATAGAGAAACTCCAAAGGAGCAGATTGAGAGCTGGGTAGAGCGTGTTGCAAAGCTACCCGCAAGCGAAAAGCAAAAGCAAGTTGTAGGCGCTTTGTCGAAGAACAAAATCACATTAAAAAATATCCACACAGGAGAGTGTAAAAGAATTGACAAATCGGAAGCAGTGCTGTATAATCTAGATATATGGAAACATCCAGGCGTAGTTACGCCTCAGAGAAGAGATTCGTGTGTCCACTGTGGAATGGAATCTGTCGCAGGAAACATAGCACGATGGCACAACGACAACTGTAAACACAAAGATAAGCTACTCAACCTATAAGGAATACATTATGAGAATTAAGTCGGTCAAATCTATTGGCAAAAAGCCTGTTTATGATCTGTCAATCAATTCTGATGAATATGATAAGCAACAATACACGCTAGCCAATGGTGTCGTTTCACACAACACAGGCGCTTATTACAGTTCAGATGCTATCTGGATCATTGGTCGTCAGCAAGAGAAGGTTGACAAAGAGATCACTGGCTACCACTTCATCATCAACATCGAGAAGTCTCGCCATGTACGAGAGAAGTCTAAGATTCCGGTTACTGTTACCTTTGAGGGTGGTATATCGAAATGGTCTGGCTTGATGGATGTTGCGGAACGTGGCGGGTATCTAGTCAAGCCCACCATTGGTTGGTACGAAGCCATCAACCCCGCTACCGGCGAAGTTCTCAGCACTAATAAGATGCGAGCTAAGGAGATCCATGATAGTTCGGAGTTTTGGTTGATGATGTTTGAGAAAACAGATCTTGCATCTTACATCAAAAACAGTTATACTATGACTTCTGGCCCACTTATGGGCGATGACAGTGAAGTCAATATCAAGGAGATATTAACGGATGATTGAGAATACGGTACTTGCAGGGCTATTACATAATGATGACTATATGCGAAGGGTTATTCCCTTCCTGACAGAGGAGTACTTCGGGGACTTCAGTGAAAAGACGCTCTACAATGCCATTACTCTATACATTCAAGACTACAACGGGGTGCCCACTAAAGGGGCACTTCGGATCGCAATAGAAGAAAAGAGTAATCTCAATGATGATCAATACAAGTCTATCATTGATGTTCTGGATGGACTCGAGTATGATGCTAAGACTGACATCGAATGGTTGGTCGATAAGACCGAAAAGTTCTGTCAGGATAAGGCAATCTACAATGCTGTTCGTGAATCGATTCTAGTGTTAGATGGTCACCATAAAGACTTGGACAAGGGTTCTATTCCCGACCTGCTGTCCAAAGCTCTGGGTGTATCATTCGACCAAAGTATTGGTCACGACTTTCTGGAAGATTCTGATCAACGATTCGACTTCTATCACACTAAAGAGGATAAGATCGCATTCGACTTAGATCTATTCAACCAGATCACGAAGGGTGGTATATCACGTAAGTCACTGTCCGTTGCACTAGCTGGTACAGGTGTTGGTAAAACGTTGTTCATGACGCACTGTGCATCAGCCAATCTAATGGATGGTAAGAACGTACTATACATCACAATGGAGATGGCGGAGGAGAAGATCTCGGAGCGTATCGATGCGAATCTACTCAACACTACTATCGACTCTCTACAAGAGATTCCTCGTGAGGTGTATAACAAGAGACTTGATCGAGTTAAGGCCAAGACTACAGGTAAGCTCATCGTAAAAGAGTTTCCCACTGCTAGTGCTGGTTCTGCTCACTTTAGGCACCTCTTGAATGAGTTGAAGCTCAAGAAAAACTTTATACCAGATGTTGTCTATATCGACTACCTAAATATATGTACCAGTGCTAGAATGAAAGCTGGTGGTAACGTCAACTCATACACGCTGATCAAAGCGATTGCTGAGGAGTTACGTGGTCTTGCTGTAGAGTTCAATGTTCCTGTCATGACTGCTACGCAAACTACCAGAACCGGTTACTGCCTTGATCCTTACACTGAGGTACTATCTGACAACGGCAAGAAGCTGTTAAAGGACGTAATCATCGGCGATAAACTGCTGTCAGACGTAGGTTACAATACGGTGAAAACCGTGTTTCCTGCCCAACACAAGATGACGTACAAGGTTCGAACTAAGTCAGGTAAAACCATATATTGTTCTGCCGACCACTTGTTTCCCACTGCAAACGGTGATGAGACCAGTATATCGAGAGGATTGTCTGTAGGAGATAGCTTGATTGTAAAATGATCATATTGAGTGTTGATCTTGAGGTTACATTTTATATAAATAAACTATATAAAGAGGATACCGTCATGACCAACAGAACTAAAGTTAACTATCGTAAAATATGGGAAACCCATCATAAAGCGTGCATACTTAAAGGAATGCACATACATCATATTGATGGTGATTCCCATAACAATAGCGTCGACAACTTATCAATATGCACTCCAGACGAGCATTGGAGTATCCATAAGGAAAATGGTGATATAAGATGCTTAAATGGCAAATTCGTTCAAGGTGCTAGTGCAGCAGGCAAGAAAGGAGGTAAAGCTGGAATTGGTTGGAAACACACTGAGTATTCTCTGCGTAAATTGTCAGACTCACTCAAAGCCTTATATAGACGTAGAGGCGGATCACAATTAGCTGGTAGAGCTATAACTGCTGAGCATAGGATCAATATTGGAAATGGCGTACGAGGTGAAAAAAACGGAATGTTCAATAAAACTCATTCAGCGGAAACTCGACGAAAGATTGGTGAAACTCGTAGACGTGAAGGTATTGTTAGCAGACCTGCTGGGTGGCACCATGATGAGGAAACTAAGTCTATCATCTCTAAAAAGAAGAAAGACTTCTTTGCAGCAGGTGGCAAAAACCACACCGCAAAAAAGTGGGACTTATATGATCAAAACTTAAATTTGTTGTATGCTTCCTTATACAAGTGTGATATAATGGAACATTATAACCTAACTGATAGGGAATATAAGACTTTTCTCGTTTATATGCGCCGCAATGAATATAGTAAAGTTTACCCTAAATTGAATATACTGATCAAAGAGGCAAAAGATGATTGATGAAATAGTTTCGATCGAAGAAGTAGGCACACGGGATCTTATTGACATCGAGGTGAGTGGCAACCACTTATTTTTCGCAAACGAGATATTGACGCACAATTCATCGTCGGATTTGAATTTGGAGGATACGTCAGAGTCGTTTGGTTTGCCAGCAACGGCAGACTTTATGTTCGGTCTAATCTCAACTGAGGAGCTAGAAGATCTTGGTCAGTTGATGGTTAAGCAGCTCAAGAATCGTTGGGGTCCTACCGACTTCCTGAAGCGTTTTGTCATTGGCATTGATCGAAGCAAGATGAAGTTGTTTGATGCCGAAGACTCTGCTCAAACGGGTATCGTTGATGATGGACCTGCGTTCGATAAGAGCAAGTCTGGTGGTAGAGTTAGTTCTGAGAAGTCTGGATCTGAAGGTGTGCTAACTTTCAGGAATAAGCAAGCAAGTAAACCGAATGCCGGTGGATTTGGTGGATTCAAATAGGAGATACGTATGAGGTTTTGGATAATAAGCACTATTGCACGATCCTTACTAGGAGCAGCTTCTGTGAAGTGGGTCAGTGACACTCGTGCCGGAAATTGGTGTTATGATAAGTTTGATAGTATCGCTGATTGGGCATCTGATAGGTATGGTCTAGACGTTTTGGATAAAGAGAATGTTGCATGGAGATCGAAATATCCTAGCGCCGCCGCCAAGATGGACGAGCTAGAACTCCGCATCATTAAGCTGGAACGTAAATAGACGAAAATATATCAACAAAGTCAGCCAAAAGAGTTGACTTTTTTATGTTACCCTGTATAATAGTACCAATAGACTAATGGAGTACGAGACTATGAGACGATGTGTATCAAAGATGGCAGGAATGCAGAGATCTAGAAGAAAGACCCAGTTCCTTTGCGCACAATTGGATGAGTCGATCAATTGCATCCCGGAACGAGTTTCTGTTGAACTCGTCTCACCTCAGAAGGCTCCAGTAGAGCTTATATCACATCAGTCCTTGTGATCCGACAATATAAATACGTAGATAATAACAGATAGGTATCACGCACAATGGCCGACAATCCGTTTCAAACAATAGGCGAGAATCTAAATTCTATGGTTAAGTCCAAGAATTATCAGGTTGCTCCTGCTTATCCTAAAGGGAAGCCTGGGTCTAACGACAAGCGATATAGAGAGTTCCGACTACAACTCGTTAATAAAGAGAGTGATACCAGTAAGGCCGTGATAGCACATCTGAGTGTACAGTTGAAGCGTGATGATAACTTAAAGTTCGTAACATACAACCAGGTCTCTCCTAATAGCTCTAAGTTTCCCAGCTACTCCTTCAGCTTCGATGGTCAGCTATATGACGTGATCATAGCCAGAGGAGCAAACTCTGGCGAGAAGTTCGAGACGAGGACTGTCACGAATCTAGACTCTTTCTTTAAGATTCGTCAGGGCGGAGAGATGGCTCAGGTGATACAGCAGATGAACGAGTCACACGCACCCTTTGCTGGAGCTGAGATTACGTCTGTTAAGCAACGCACTGGAGCCACTAAGAAAGAAGGTGTCCCCATCGAGAAGCTAGGAGCAATCATCGGCGACATCGTTCTGAATGACAATAGAGGAAACTCTTGGTTCATATCACTGAAGGACGTCAATGGTAATACGTTCAGTTCTTACTCTGGAGCAGCATCACTCTTTGATAAGAATGGTACGTTACAACCTAAATCCGAGGGTGCGAAGTTCTTAAACTCGTTTGGCGTTGACCTAAATAAGGTACAAGCAGGCTTTGATGTGCGAGGTAATATAAATACATTTAGACCAAATATACCAGTATCAAAACCCAACGCTCAAGAGCTTGAGAAGATATTCAATAGAGCTTGGGGCATGAACTATTTCTACGTCAGACGACTAGTGAATAGTTGGAAAGTCTTCTGGCTAGATAGAGCGAAGCTTGATAAGTTATCAAGAAGCATCAGGATTGATGCCATACGATATCCAAGCAAGAAGTCCAAGCAGATAACGATTCTATGTAGCAATAGCGTGGAACAGTATGTCATTGAGGTGCGTAACTCGAAGGCACAAGAGTATCCTAACGATACAAAATTTAAGGTTAAGAAATGACTATCAGATTTAAAAGCTTTATTACCGAGACCGTCGGCGCTAGAGGACTGGCATACGAAAAGAAAGTCTTTGATGCAATGCGTTCAGCAGGAGTCGACGGCCTAGACGTGGGAAGTAAGCCAGGTGCGGGATATAGCAATCAAGGCGCAGGCGACATCGAGGCGACATTTAAAGGCAAAAAGTTCAATATCGAAATCAAGCTAGATGCAAATGCTCAAATGGGCGGTACTTCTATTCGTATTGATGCATTGAACAATACGCACACTTTAGTTAAGCCTGATGCTGTTGACGATGACGCAATTCCATTCTTCATAGAGGCAGCCAAGAAGCAAGATGCTGCGCTAAAGGACTGGGTCAACTTCATCCGCAAGCAAGAGCCGCTGGCATTACACGACAAAATTCCATACACGATCCCATTTGGATCGGTAACAAAAGAAGCGTGGTCAGCAGCGCAGAAAGCTGGTTACCTTACGATGATGAATGCTGTTCAGTCTTTTGATTCGGCAAAGACCATCGCTAAGGCATACAACAGAAAGAACGTATACTACATTCAGATCGGCAAAGCAGGACTATTCTACCTCGGTAGTAATCCCCTTGGATTAGACATCCCAGAGTATAAAGGCTCTGTTAATATCGAATTCCGACTTGGGCCATCAGGAAGTAAGACGAGAAAAATTGAAGGCGAAGACTATCGAGTCGTCGGTGCCGGATATAGATGCCAAGGTAGACTGAAAACAACTATCAAATCAAAATACAGTCTAGATAACCCAAATGACGTAAAGAAATTATTCGGAGCATAAAATGAAACGCCTATCAACATTCTTGACAGAAGAAAAGAACGTTCACATGGAGCACCTGGAAGACCTAGTGCTGAACGGCGGTGTTGATGGTGCTAGACAGGCTATCAACTATCTTAGATCTTTACGAGACATGTTAGCCGGAAAGTCTAGCGCTAAGGTTAACGTGACCGTGAAGTGGGATGGGGCCCCGGCAATCTTTGCTGGTCTTGACCCATCTGATGGAAAGTTCTTTGTAGCAAAGAAGGGCATCTTCAATAAGAATCCAAAGGTATATAAGTCAGAAAAAGAGATCGATGATGATATCGCCAAGGGTGACTTGAATGTGAAAATGAAGCTGGCACTAAAGAATTTGCCGGCATTGAATATTAAAGGAGTGATACAAGGTGATTTCTTATATGCGAAAAAAGATATCAAGAAAGTTACTATTGATGGAGAATCGTATATTACTTTCCATCCTAATACCATTGCTTATGCGATACCAGCGAAAAGCAAGCTTGCTGCACAAATCCTCCGATCCGAGATCGGTGTGGTTTGGCACACTGAATACCGAGGAAAATCTTTTGAAACAATGTCAGCAAGTTTTGGAAAGGAGATCGCAAGCGGTCTCAAGCAAAGCTCGGGTGTCTGGTCAGTAGACGCAATGTATCGAGATGTGTCTGGTAATGCAACAATGACAGCCGCAGAGACTGCTAGCATTACATCGATATTATCCGATGCTGGTAAGAAGTTTAACTCGATCAGCAAGGGAACGTTTGAAGGCATCACTGATAACGCAGAGTTGTTGGTTCGAATCAAGACTTTTGTTAACGTTAAAGTGCGCCAAGGCGAGAAGATCGGTAACCCATCCGCATTCGTAACAGATATGATCGATTATATATACGGTTACTATCAGAAAGAGATTGATAAACTGAAGACCGAGAAGGGCAAGAATGGCAAGGAAGAGAAGCGCAAAGAGATTTTGGCATACTTCTCTAATGTGGATAAGAGTCAGATCGTGTCCCTATTCGAACTGTATAACCTCATCATAGATGCAAAGCTGTCCATAGTCCGTAAGTTGGATAAAGCTAAAGAAGTTGGAACATTCTTGAAGACCACCGATGGCTACAAAGTAACCGAGCAGGAAGGATTCGTTGCAATCGATCACGTTGGTAAGAATGCCGTTAAACTCGTAGATAGACTACAATTTTCAAGAGCAAACTTTAATTCTGATGTCATCAAGGGATGGCAGAAATAATAGGAGCTACATCTCATGGCAATTTGGAACAAAATATTAAAAGCATTTCTACCAGATAATAAAACACTTTTTGAAGCTGTCGTGATAGCGGATAAGGATGGTAACCCTCTTACTAGTTTCGGCACCACTTCGACTATCAATATCGCTGCTGGCGATGTCGACGGATGGTCTAATATTCATAAGTTTGGTGCTGTGCCAGAACTGTCAATCAATAGTACTGGTACTATTTGGGATAGAAACAATACCATATATCCTTGGGCAGCAATCGATAATAGCGGCCTGGGCCACACGTTAACGGTTAGCAGCGTGGCTGCTAATAACGAAGGTTCATTGACTACAACCGAAGATGGCACACAAGTTACCGTAATGGGACTAGATGTCAACTTCAATGAAATTTCCGAAGTTATCGATATCGTTGGATCTACAGGCACTGGCACCACGGTTTTTCGTAGAATCTATAGAGTGTTCTGCACCGATGGGGCAACTAACACTTCACGTGTTTTGATTAAAGCTGGAGCAGTAGTCGTCGCATGTGTTAACGAGAATTGGGGTCAAACCTTGATGAGTGTGTATACTATTCCTGCCGGCAAAACTGGGTATCTACTTAAAGGGTCGTCTAGTTGTCAGGCATCAGCTGATGGCACTGTGAATATGTATGTTAGAACCCAGGCCAGTGTCGCATTTCGAATAGAACACTCGCTGGAAGTATCTGGTGCAGGCGGTCAATATATGTACGAGTTTCCTGTTCCAACAATGATGCCCGCCGGTACTGATATTGATGTGCGGGTAACATCTCGCTCTAATAAGGGACGTTTTACAGCCACCTTTGATATTATTCTGGTTGACGATTAACTGTTTAGTTTTCTGCACAACAGATTTGCGATACTATCATAGATAAATTACAGCTTTTTCGATACATGTGTATAAATAGCAGTGCAATCACTCGATTGCACTAAACACACGGGAGAAGATAGAAGTGAGCAACATGAAGTACACTGTAACAGCGATGTTACGATCCACTGTAGAATCAGTTATGCAATTCGTAAAAATACTAGATACAGTTATGATGCGTCAAAGAGATATCGCATCAACCATACGGGAGCTAGATAGACTGACAGACCAGGAGTTGAATGATATTGGCGTAAGCCGTCATGATATCCGCTCAGTCGCAGAGGGTACTTGGACTAGAAAGTATTTGGAATGGATGTAGGATACGTATACTAACAACACTCGATGATATAAATACATCGAGGCTACAATAAAGCGCCTATGGCGCTTTTTTCGTTATACAATAGGAGAACTAAGATGAGTGATATAGATTTCGCATCTATGACAAAAAAACAACTTGAGGTGTTTGGCCGTACAGTTGGATTAGAGTTAGACCGACGAGAGACCAAGGCAACTCTACTTGATGTACTAGCAGCGCACCTTGACGCCACTGAAGAGGTCGAAGTTAGTCTGGAAGAGCACATCACAGACGAACTCGCTCTAGAAGAAGAGCTTGGTGTTGAAGTCGAAGCAGAAGCAGAAGTCGTTATTGAAGAGGTCGCACCGATTATCATTCCCGTGATCGACCCAGAGATCGCCGTGGCACGAGCATTGCTCGATCAGAAAGCAAAAGAATCCGCTCGCTTTGTCACAAAGCAAGTGTCTAAGCAAGATGCGGATATTGAACATGCTACAGCCGAACAAGCTAGTCGTGATGCTAGACGTATGGCTGCCCACGCCCAAGAGACTTCTCGTAAGGCTGCTGCTGCCGCACAAGCTCTAAACGATCAGGCCACTGTTATGCGCCGCATGGCAGACGATGCAACCAAACATGCTGCTGAACAAGCTGCTGTTGCTGTTAACGATAAGACTAGTCGTAACAAAGAGCTTTCACGTCAGGCAGAAGATGCTGCTAGAGTTCTGACTGCCCGTGCCACAGTGGCCAAGCGTCTGGCCGATGAGTCTATCGAACACGCATCCACCAAGGCCGAAGTAAACGCATCTGCGACCAATACGGCAGCAGAAGCAATAGAGCGAGAAGCCACTGCTATCGCCAAAAAGGATAGCTTTTTATAGCATCTAATTTTCATAAATACAGTGAGTCAATCAAGATTCGCTTATGAAACATTACATGTTGTAGTTAGACTTAGGTAAACCTACGATACGAGAGGATACAATGAATAAAGATATTGAAGACGACGCAGCTATCGAACAGAAGCCTGCGAAGAAAAAGAGTGTTAAGAAATTGGATAAAGATGCGCTGCTCAATAAGAACTCAATCGAAATCAATCCACCGCTAGAAGAGGCTACGACTAGAACAGTTGTGCTTGGCTGGGGTCGAATGAATCCGATCACATCAGGCCATGAAGTCTTGGTAGACAAGATCAAAGATTTAGCTAAACGCTACAAAGCAACTCCCATCATCTACGTCTCCCACAGTCAAGATCCAAAGAAGAATCCATTATCGTATGACGATAAGATCATGCTCGCTAAAAAGGCATTCGGTGACAAGATCATACACCGATCTAATGCTAGAACTATTATGCAGATCATGAAAGAATTAGAAGAGCGATTCGACAAAGTAGTGCTCGTTGCTGGTAGTGATCGAGTAAAAGAGTTCGAAGTACTTCTCAACAAGTATAACGGAAAGGACTATAATCTAAAAGAGATTGAAGTCGTATCAGCCGGTAATCGTGCTGACCCAGACAGTGATGCAGCCAAAGATCTATCTGCCGCTAACATGTCTGCGTCTGTTATGCGTAAGCTTGCGAGTGAAGGAGACTTTGAAGGATTCACTAAAGGATTGCCTAAGAAACTCAAGTCCGATGCACAAGATGTGTATGACCTTGTTCGTGGTGGAATGAAGATCGCCGAAATGAACGAAGAAGATGAGGACGAGACGCTACTCGAAGCTATGAGTATGCAGCAGAGACGTGCCAGATCCTTGGTTATGCGAAAGTATAAGACCAAGATTTCTGCTGCCCGGAAGCGTCTGAGTAAAAAAGCCGCTACCGTAGATCAACTCAAAGGCCGAGCCAGAAAGGCAGCCATCAAAATTATCCGCAAGAAGATTGCGGGTAAGAAAGGCGAAGACTATGCAAACCTTGGCCCATCGGAGAAGATGATGATCGATAAGCGAGTAGAGAAAAAGAAGAGTGCTATAGATGCAATCGCTAAGCGATTGTTGCCTATGGTAAAGAAGGCGGATCTGGCTAAACTGTCCAAGACCAAAAACGAGTCATTCGATGAGAAATTTGACACATTCTTACTGAATGAGCAGGAAGCTGTTGGTGAAACTACACAGTCAAAGTATACTAAGCGATATCATCAAATGTATAACAAGGAAGGTCTGATTAAACTAGATGCACGTTTCCGTGCTTTTCGAAACAAAAAAGCAGAACCCGATCTAGAAGAAGTTGATAGCATCCATGAAGAATTCCTTGACGATAGATCATTGCTTGCTTTTATCGAAGCGACGGCAGAAGACATCCGCAATCAAGTCTTATTGGACGAGGAGAAGTCTGAAGAAGGACTTAAAAGCAAATCCGATATGTCTGGTATAGCGTATGACCTACTGAAGCAAGTTTACGATCGTGGCATAGCAGCTTGGCAAGACAGTCATCGTCCTGGTACGACACCACAGCAATGGGCTTACGCAAGAGTCAACTCCTTCATTGTCGGTGGCAATACTCAAAAGACTACCGACTCTGATCTATGGGTGAAGCATATTGGTAAGAACGAGTCTGTTGATCAAGAAATCGTAGAACGTTCGCCTTCTAATGTTGTTGGTGATATGATAGGATATGCAGTCCATAAGCAAGAGTACAATCATGCGCTTAAGGCACTAACGACTCTCATGACACGTAAGAAATCTGAAGCTGGTGAGAAGCCGCTTAAGCATGGCGTTGAGTATTATGCCGCACAGATTGCTAGAGGATATCCTCACGTCAAATCAAGAGAATTGGTTAAAATCATACCTAAAGGTAGCATAGCCGAAGACGTACACTCTGTCGACGATAGTATCGATGAGGCTGCATATTCATACCGAAGAACTGGTGCTGAGAAAGCTCGCCACAGCGAATTCAAACGAAAAGAGATGCAGCAAGAGCTGGGTGACGAAGATGCAGCGGTTAAACGTGACGCTAAGCGTGCCAAAGAAGTTCATCACATATACATCAATGGTAAGCTGTGGAAGAAGGATGGTCAGCCACTAGTCTTCGGTAACAAAGCCCAAGCTGATAAGGCTGGATCTACTATTGCTAAGAAAGATCCAAAGAAGGATGTCAGAATTGCCAGTCATACTTACTATATGAAGCATGGCGATACACTAAAGGAAGAGGGTGGAGCTGGTGACGAAGGTACTGATCAAGTCACCAAGCGTTACAAGAGCGATACTCCTGGCCAGTTCGACGAAGCATTTGAAAACTTTTTCTCGGAAGAGGTTACGCAGAAGCAGTTGAATGACCTTGAGAAGTTCGCTGATCGACTGTTAGCTAAGTTTAACATTGACATTGAATTCACTCGACACTTTGCTGCTAGAATGAATGACGATCGAAACAAGCCAGCTATCACTATCGCAGAGCTACAGAGAGTGTTCAAGAAGATTGCCTTACGTAAAGGATCTGAGATTCGTAAGAATCCCGATATCGAAGCTGTATTGAAGGATGCTCAGAGTGATCTGAACTTACCAATCGTGATCAACTACGATAGAAACACTGAAGAATTTGAGGTCATCAATAAGACCATCATGCGTAAGAAGAACTTTGGTACATCTAGCAAAGTAATCGACGTATAAGGATTTATTATGTTTTGGAGTAAAAAAGAGATGAGTGTAGATTTTCCGTTAACTGTTGATATGCTTCGTGCTATCATCAATAACAATCCAAAGAGTGCCGAGTGGTTCGATGCCCTTGTTGAAATTATGCCTAAGTATAAGATCAACACGCCGAATCGTATCGCTGGATTCTTAGCACAATGTGCCCATGAAAGCAATGACTTTAAGTCGCTGGAAGAGAGTTTGAATTACTCTGAGAAGGCATTGAAGTCTGTATTCAGTAGGTACTTTGGTGCTAAGCCTAAGCGTAATGCTCGAGAGTATGCTCGTAACCCAGAGATGATCGCTAACTACGTATATCAAGACGAGTATCGTAGTAGCCGTGGTAAGATGGGTAACGTTCAAGATGGCGATGGATGGAGATTTCGTGGTCGTGGACTTAAGCAGTTGACGGGTCGTAATAACTATGCGGCATTTGGCAAAAGCATTGGTATGAGCGCCGAAGATGCATGTGACTACGTTGCAACCGAAAAGGGTGCAGTTGAGTCCGCTTGCTGGTTTTGGGACACGAACAAGCTCAACTCTATAGCAGATAAGAATGATATCGTCGCATTGACCAAGAAGATCAATGGTGGTACTATCGGTCTAGCAGATCGGACTAAGCGTTATAATGCAGCACTTGATATACTAGGTGGAGACTTTAAAGTCGCATCGAAGAGTTCTGTAGATACCTCAGTTACCGTATCGGCGGGTGATATAAATGATACAGTAAAAGCGGTTCAAGCTGCACTCAATCTTGTCGTGGATGGTGTATTTGGTCCAGGAACAAAACGTGCCGTTAAAAGCTTTCAAGCTGTTAATGGTCTAGTTGCAGATGGCATCGCCGGTCCTGCAACTCTCAATAAGCTACTAGGATAAGATCGATGAAAACATTTAGTGCATATTTATTAGAAGACAAAGATCCTGCTGAGTACGATGATGAGGGGGATATGGCTAAGAACCAACTTCGAACCATAATGGACGCAGCTCAAGAGTTGATGGATCTGATCGAAGATGAAGATAATCTCCCAGAGTGGGCACAGAATAAGATCACCAAAGCCGTCGACTACTTAGACTCTGTTCGAGACTATATGACATCAGAGGCCGAAGGTGAAGAGGATGACGAATCAGAATATGAAGAGTCCACTAAATAACATGAAGTCATTTTCGGATTTCATCAAAGAGTGTTGTTGCGAAGATCTAATCATAGAGGAAAGTGAGTACGATGGTCGTAAGGTGAAACTTAATGACCCCTTTAGACTTCCCACTGGATCTAAGAAAAAGTTCGCTGTATATGTAAAGAATGATAAAGACAATGTTGTGAAAGTCACATTCGGTGACCCCAACATGGAAATCAAAAGAGATAATCCCGCTCGCCGGGCTTCGTTTCGTGCCAGACATAAATGTTCTACTCCTGGTCCCAAATGGAAAGCTAAGTTTTGGAGTTGCTATCAATGGAGAGCAAACTCCAACGTAGACAATTGATAAATAGTTGTAGTTATAATAATTTAATTAGGAGAGTATAATAATGTTTAAGCAAGCGAAAGATATTAACCCATTACCACCAGGCATGGCCGATGCGTTCAGTAGAGAGTTACATCGACAAGGTTTTGCGGATCCCGTTCAGGAGTCTCCGGCGGTTGAACCTACTGTAGAACCCGTTGTAGCCCCAGAGCCAGTCTCTGAGTCTGTTGCAAAGGACCTCGACAAAGTTGACCCTAAAGCAACCAAGAAGTCGTTTGATGATCGTGAAGATAAAGACATCGACAACGATGGTGATGTTGATTCCTCTGACGAGTATCTACATAAGCGTCGAAAGGCTATTGCTAAAGCAATCGGTATGAAAGAAGAGATTGATCTTGATGAAGGCAAAATGTCCGAACTTCAGGACTATATCGATCAGGGTAAGACTGCCGAGTGGATTGCTAAGAAGATCGGATTTCCAGTAAAAGACGTTAAAGCTTTCATGAGTAAGTACGAAGCATACGAAGAAGTTAGCCTAGAAGAGTCTTCTGTAGGCTGGATTGCAATATACAAAAGCAAAAAGCTTGAAATTGTGAAAGGCGAAGGTGCTGATCAGGCGACTGATATGTACTCTGCAAAGCAACTGGCAATCAAGAAACTTAAGGTACCTAAGTCTGGTCAAGGCATTCTTTCCATTACACCAGCTCATGAGTCGTACGAAGGAGTTGCTTTAGATGAAGCAGCTTATACAATCAAAGACGGTGAAGTGCATATCTCAAAAGCAAACTTCCGTAAGATTCATAAAGATCTCAAAGACACCACAAAAGGTGATGAGATGATGATGATCGATGGTGGTAAAAAAGGTTCCATAATGGCACCTGTAGTATTTGAAGAAGTTGACTTAGAAGAATCGCCAAAGTATAAGTTATACCACAACACATTCTCTGGTGCTGTACAAGAAGCGCAGTCAGTTGCCGAGCAAAGTGGCTTTGAAGTAGACTCTGATGATTGGGATAGTAAAGTTGCTACGGGACCAGCTAAGCCTAAGAACGGTAAGACCAACACCTACTCTATTAAACTGACCAAGAACGGTAAGTCTGTTAAGCAATCTCTTCAGATTCAAGTTTATAATATGGGCGCTAAGTACGAGCTTAACTGCTACATACAGTAAAATATAAATACTACATAACAACACAAAAATCAAGGAGAACTAAAATGGCTTTATGGGGAAACACGGATACGGCAGCTGATGCACCTAAGAACTTGGGCGCTGCGGATTTGGCAAACACATACTTCGTCGATATGACTGAAGCAGCTGTTGCCACAAACAAGGCTAAAGGTCTAGACACTGGCGGCTGGAACTTGTACACCACTTATACCGATGGTACTGGTGCCGTACGTCACAAGGCAGAGTGTCTGGTCGCTATGGGCGTTACCGCAGCAGTTGCTGGCGATGTCGGCGTTAACGGCACTGACGACTTAATCGTACAAGATGGCGATATTACAATTAATACACAGCCTCTGCAAGCTGATGCGACAATCGATATCGCTGGTTCCGCATCTATGACATTAACTGTCGCCGCCGCATCAACCAATGCTGGGGTAGCTATCGCATACAAGTGGAAGTATTCAACTGATGGCGGTTCGACGTATGAGCAAGACTCTATCGACAACAACAATGCGACATTCGTAGTAGACTCAACAGAAACCAATGAGTACGTTGCTGGCAACATGTTCTATTGTGAAGTTAGTCAAGCTGGTTCGACTACAGTCAACTCTACGGTAGTTACGTTAACTCAATCCGCATAGAGCATATATTCTGCTATAAATATACTGAAGAGCTATGGAGTTGCTCTTCGGTATACTAAGGGCAAATAATATATGAAACTTGAGGAAGATAGCTTCTTGTTGTATGCGGCCAACTATTACGATATACGAATGGCCGCATCTGCTGAAGAATTTTACGATGATCTTAAGAGATTTCAACATCTAAAGAGATTATTTAAGCGATATGACGAAGATAATGATCTTAAAGTTAGACTCATTCTAAATCACTTAACTGTAATATTTAACTGCTTTGGCGCAGAAGCTACACCTATGCTGTTCTTCAAATTAGAGGGATATCATCCAGCGTTGAAGCCTTTTATCATTATGTTGGGCTATATGCCAGAAATGTTAGAATACGGCGATAAGCAAATTATAAGTTCGGAAATACCTCTGGACAGAATTATTATTAAAGAGTTGAGAGAGTTATGATTGTTGATCTATTTTTAGTGTATCAGTTTATCAGACGGTTAAGCACACCATTCGTAGAGTGGGATGCATACGATCTTGGTATTATCGACGAGAAGGGTAAGCAGCTAATTAAGCGCAGAGACTTCACCACACGAGATCAGAAAGATGCTTTTGGTATCTTCGATATTATGATCATGAAGCTCAAACGGTTACTTGAGAAAGTACCCGGTGGTTCAACTAGAATTGGCTCATATGCAGCAGCACTATATCTCATCAAAGAACACGATGAACTACAGTTTCAGGGACAGGGAGAAATGCTCAAGGAAGAGCACCTACAAGAGAGACTAAACTTCTACATCAAATATGTAGAGTCATCAAACAGAGATATCGACGCTCTGTTTGAAAATGCATTTGAAGAGGACGCTCCAGCTAATAGTGCTGGATCAGGAAACATAGCTGGTATAGGTGTTGGCCCTCAAGGAGAGCCTGGCATGTCGCCTAAGCACAAGAAGCGTAAACCTTTGAAGAGATTCAAAGATACACCTGTAGACTAAGGGTTAGACATGAACTCCACAAATAACGTCAATGAGCTACATTCGGTACAAACCGATGTTGCTATACTGAAGAAAGATGTATCGAATATCCAAGGATTGTTAGGTAGGCTAGATACTGCCATCGATAAGATAGCAGATGCCACTAATGGGATATCGAAGATCTTGACTGTACATGAAAGTGAGCTTAAAATAATGCAAGCCGCAGGTAATGAAGTAAAGCGGGTTGCGGAAAAGGAAACGGATCTTCTGCATAAGCGTATATCTGATATGAAGGACGAGGGTACAGCCATTCGAAAGGTTAACCATGACTGTGTTATGGCCAAGCTCGATAAGATGCAAGAGACGACCAACGAAGAGTTGACAACACTAGCTAAGCGTGTTATGATTCTTGAGCGTTGGAAGTGGCTGATTATGGGAGGATCTACTGCGTTAGGCTTCGTTATAGCTACTGTCATACAAAGCGGTGTCACATTAGGGCCATAATTGTACAAATATGTATTGACAACACCTCCAATTCTTGATATAATACGCTTACAGTATTCACAAGTCATTGGAGTTCATCATGAACGTCACAGATCTAAAGTTCGCTGGTATCCTATCCACACGGGTAGAACGATATTCAGTAAAAGCAC
>Ga0196889_1000238_pt1 | contig 17485 bp, 16 predicted proteins | sample VirMetDEL_Nov_12_FD_166415 | JGI IMG/M metagenome (GOLD analysis project Ga0196889, IMG submission 166415) | Aqueous microbial communities from the Delaware River and Bay under freshwater to marine salinity gradient to study organic matter... | ecosystem: Environmental > Aquatic > Marine >...
AAAAAGTTTTTAGATAGTTCCATTACTTTTTCTTCGCTGTCTTTGCTGCACGCTTAAAGTTTTTAGCTGTAGGTGCACCTTTACTACCAGGCTTTCTCATCTTCTCATTGCTTCCAGCTTTGATTCTCTTTCTTTTAGCGTGGATATTGGCGTATAAACCTTTTTTCATATCTTTCTCCTGTTTCTTTCTAAGTGTCTTCACATGAAGATGGTAGAAATAATTACCAATCTTATTAAAAAATTTAGCTAAACTCAACCAAAACCACATCATTTTTTTATACTCTTGTTATGCTTGACAGATTTTAACCAAAAATAATCAGATATAGCTTTAAAGAAATCGTATAAGTACATGTAAAACTTACTCATTTTGTTAATCCTTTTTGCTTTTCATATGTTCTAAGTCCACCCAATCCGAGCATACCCATCAACACAGTCATTAATGAACCCATATCAAATGTAGGCAATTCTGGTATAATAACATCTAAATAAGCACATACAAACATGGTAACAGGTGCTAATACAAAGTGCCAACACAATGCAACACCACATGTCCAGCCAATAAAAGGTCTCCACCCAGCAACAAATATAGATTTATGTGTAGCTTCTGCCTTGTTTATTTCTAGCTGACCTTTAGCTAACTCTTGTGCATGATTCTCTGCCATAGTTGCCACCTCATGTGCCAACTTGTTCTTCATGTCTTTGTCTTCTATAAACTTACCGAGTAAGTTACTTACTGGACCTATTAACGCTGTTAACATTGTTGTCTCCCTTATGTTCGTGACCCATCCATATACCAAATACTCCAGTCATTACACCCATAACCACAGATACAAATGCAGACTGACTAGCAGTTGGTGCATCTAAATCCATAAACCATTCGGCACATCTCCAGGACATTATTGTACTAGCAAGCATCATAAATCTTGGTAGTATCTTCCATTTTAAAAAAGTTTCTACATTCATTGTTTGAGCACCTCATTTAATCCAAAGCCTTCTAATAAAACTAAAGTAAAAAATAATAATAATATACCACCAGCTATCAGCTTGCCACTAAAGTTAGTAGATCCTATCTTGATAGCAACAAACTCATTACCTAATATTCTCAATGATAACTCAAAACTATTTTGACCTACATCTATATTAACAATTTTCTTTTTATCTTCTGTCATTAATACACCTTAACTTTTTTTGGATTCACTTGAGGAACAAGTTTGCACATACATTCATATTAATCTCCAAAAAATTCAAATTGTTTTTGTGAGATATGTTTATTTATAACTTTCACAACACTTTCATAAGTTCGTATAATATCTGAAATAGTTAAATTATAATCTAAATTTGTTTTCATGTTTTTAACCATCCTCTCTATCAAAGTAATTTATTAGGTTCATCTTCAATTCTTTGAATAGCAGTTTTACAATATTCTTTTGACACATCTATGCTGATATATCTTCTTTTTATTCTTTTACAAACCACCGCTGTTGTTCCCACTCCTCCAAAGGGGTCCAATACCACATCGTTAGGGAAGGTAAATATTTTTAATGCTTTTTCTACAAGTTTTTCAGGGAACATTGCATCGTGATTATATTTTTTCATGTTCCTTTCAGGTGCAATAGACCATTTCCCTATAACCGAACTCTTAAATTCCTCATCTGAAATATCAGGTGTTTCATTTCTTCTGTTGTTATGTTTTATTGTTTCTTTGCAATATACTTCTATAAATTCATGGGTGTATTTCAAATAAGGAGATGCAGGATTTTTCCAACTTCCCCATGAAGTATATCTTGCACTATAATTATTTTTTTCCCACAAAATCTCATTTCTCCATATAAACTTATGTCTCAAAAAAATCTGTGAATAAATATGGTGAGATGGTATATAATCAGAAAAGAAAGGTTGTATATTAAATACAACTCTCCCACCAGTAGTTAATATTCTGTATATTTCTTTAATGATACCATCCATAGTATCAAAATAACTATCCCATGTATTCTCATCACTATAATAATTTCCATAATCAATACCAAAATTATAAGGAGGAGATGTCAATATACAATCTATACAGTTATCTGGTAGCGATTGCATATATTTTAAACAATCATCATTTATAACTATATCTAATTTATTTTTTGCTAATTCGTTGTGTTTGTACTCTACTTTTGCTTCATTCTTTATTTTCTTTGTTATTTTTTTGTCTATCTTTAAATTTTCATAAGTCCTATATCCACTTTTTGTATTATATTCACCTAATTTCAATTTAGCTAAAAAATCGGTTAACTGTTTGCTTTCATTTAATACATCAATTTTCACTTTTCTTATATAAAACTTATTATCTTTTATCCCTATATTTTCCTTATCTATTGAATTTATAAAATTAATAAAAGATGGCTGTATTGTTTTAATTAAAGTGTCATCTAGTATTTTTTCTTTCATGCTTACCCTCTCAGTTACATCTTATAGCTTATATATTTTTAAATGCTCCTTGGAACATTGTAGCTATCTTATCTTCATTACTTCTATTATTACATCTAAATGTATATTCTCTTATATATCTTTTCAAATGCTTATCGCTCCACTAATGGTATATCCCTATCCTAATTATCTTTTAGTGCAACTGCTTTTGAAAAAACTTTCAACCTCATAGAATACTGGTCTGTTTTGAGTTCTTCTTTTTAGTTGGTTTTTCATACATTTTTTTTGTATCTAATTTATTTTCTGTCATTTGGCTATACTTCTCAAACTTTCCATTACTTTATCAATATCTGGTTCTTCACCATCAGGATTGTAAATACATTTGTATTGTTTAGGGCAGTTTTTTTCTATCATCATTTCAAAGGTTTTATTACCACCTTGATATATGCACGCTTGCTGTCCAGTAACTTGAGACTTAACTCTTTTCTTTAATCTACAAGTTGTGTATTTCTTTTGCTGTATTTTACCTTGCCATATTTTTTGTTGGTAAGTGTAATCTTTACTTTTGTACTCGTATGCAAACGCTTTTACAGCTACAACTAAGACACCTAACATTAAACCAACGCCAATAAACGTATATCCAACCCATTTGATAATCTCCATTATTTCGTCTTGTTGTTGCCTAGCTTTTATTCTTTGCTGCCTATGTGCTTCTTTAGCTTTGTTAATTCTTTCTGCTCTTTCAGCTAGTATTTGATCCCAGGTTGTGGGTCCAAACCTCATGTTGATTATGAACTTTAATTCTTCACGCTTTTCTTCTAATAGTTTTCTATTAATAAAATCATCTGCTGACTTTTCTACTGAACCAAACTGTTCAGCGATAGACATGCCTTTACCTTGACCTTTATTCATCTGTTCTTCGCCTAGAAAAAAGCCATCTATCTGTTTTGCTATGCCTGATATGTCTTGTACTGTATTGATATTGCTTTTAATAAACTCTACTGATTTTTGTACTAGAGCAATACCAGTTAGAATTTCTGCAACTACCATATCTACCTCAAGAGTAAGCCTGCCATCATTAGTATCATTGTGCCTGCAGTACCAATCATAATAGTTTCTATTCTCTTGATGCGAAGTATAGTCTCTTTCCAACGCTCAGCACACACAGCTTCATGTGTGTCTATTTGTGATTTCACTTCGCTTGCCTTTACCATTTACACCTCGTCTGGAAAATCATAGATAGGTGCATTACCAGTAGGCTCTCCATCACTATCAGTTGGCACCACAAACAATGCCTTGAAAGCATCTAAGTCTGCACAACCATTTATTTTATCTTCTATAGTTTTACTAGCAGTTCTAACATCTGTTCTGTATTTGCTTATATCAGATGGAATAGCTGTATCTGCTTCTGCTTTTCTTGTTACATACCAATCACTAGATGAAAGTAAACCATTAGCAGTTGTTTTAGTTTGTGCAATCCAATTTGATTTTAGACCTAACTGAACCATTTGCTTTCCAGTTCTACTATCAATAACTGCCTTACCATCTTCATCAACTACATTCTCATCTGCTAGTTTTCTCTCAATACCTTTTGCCCAATAAAACCTATTGTCATAACTAGTGTCTTCATCAGCTTCTACAGATACACCCCACTTTTTTAAATCATCAGCAGACCATGAAGATGACCAGTTATAAGGGTGTTTAAAACCATCATCATCTTGCCATGCCTTACCAACTTTGAGGTATCGTTCTTTATATTTATAAGCCATTATTTTCTCCTATCTTGCATTAGCATATTTAAATGGTGCTTCGGCAAATGCCATATATATAAATGTGCCACTACTTAAATTAATATACGTTCCACTTGACCTTAATTTAAATCCATTGCTCAAAAAATCTACTGACCTATTTGTGACATTACTATCTTCTGCAAAATTACCATTAGCATATAAAGTTTGACTTGCTACATTATCTACATCTCTTGTAGAATCAATTATAACCCAATCATCAGTAGCACTTGTTTTTTTAAACATAACCCAAGCAGGTCTAAATCCAGTATAGACAAACGTACCATCTGTAGAGCCATTTCCAGTATAACTGCCAAACTTTGAGTAGCCTTCTACATCAGCAAAACAATAGGCTACATAAGTACCCCCATCAGCATTTGCATAATCGTCACTACCTAATGTAAAAACAGTTGTTGTAGGAGATGTATTATTAAAGTATACAGAGTTTGTACCTGTCTGTGCATTTGTTAAGTTTAAAAAAAGTTGTCTATTATTTCCTACGTCTTCGTGATACACAACCCAATTTTGAGTACCTGAAGCTCTCTTTTTAAAAATAATATATCTTGGTGCTACACCTAATCCGTGAGCAAAAGTATCATTTGCACCAGTTCCAGTATAAGTTACAATGCTAAATCCTGCTGTAGTGTTTGCTTGATAGACACTATCTTGTGAGCCTATACTTGTTGCACTTGCATCATTTGTAGTAGTTGTGCCACCATTTGCTTTCCAGTTCCAAATGACCATTGTTGTACCATCTTCATTTAAGAAAGCATCTGTACCTATTTTTAATAATGTACCGCTGTCATCAAAGTCTATAACACCTTCTGCGTTTGTGGATTCTGCTGCAGTTGTATTGCTGAATAATCTTTTAGTTACACCTCTTGAACTGTCATATAATTGATGACCATAGCCACTTCCATTTCTAGCTTTAAACCAAGACCAATCACTAACAAAACCAACATCAAAAGTTCTTGTTGCATCATCATTACCATCATAGATAAGAGTATTAAAATAATCATCAGCTTGTGTATCAGCATTAGGACTTATGGTTGGTTCTGGTAGGTTAGATGTGCATAATGCTAGAAAGCCTGTTGGTGGTGCATAGTAGAAGTCACCTATGCCATTGCCATCTGTGTTGCCTTGTGCAGTTTTGTTTCCTGCAAATGATGAATCTTGTCCAAAGTTCACAAGATAATTCCCACCTGCTCCACTATCTCCATCACTCAATGCAATAAAATATTCGCCACCAGTTATGCTAAAAGTGCCTTGAGATGCATTGTTTTTATAAAACGTAACTTCATTATCATCTAAATTTAATGCAATACCAATTATGTCAGATGCTGACCAAGTTGCTCCATATGAGGTTTCTGTGCCATCGATTTTTTTATCACCATCATTTTGACGATAAGCAAAGCTACCAGAATTACCTATATCATAAGTCGTAGATAGTGCAGTATCAACACGAACACCACCAATTCTAGTATCACCTGACGTACTTGTAAAAGCAAATTCAGCATACCATTTCCCACTACTTTGAGCAAAAGTAGATAAAGCAGGACCATATTGTGATGAACCAGTAGCAACTTTTAAAGTACCCTCTGATAAAGAACCACCAGTAAGATTATAAACACCATTGAATGTAGCAAAGTTATTCTCAGGACTATCAGGCATGGCACAATCAGATGCGACTATACCACTAGATGTATAATGATTTGTATTGCCACTTGTATCAGCACCTATTGTTGTAGTTGATGCAGTGCCTACTCCAGTTTGTTTAAACTCTAATCTATAACCATTTGTACCATAAGAACCAGTATATTTTTTTGGAATCCATACACCATTTTTTAATTCACCTAATTCATCTAAAATACCATTAGTATCTCCAACACAAGTACCATCTATAAAATTTACATCTGCTAAATAGCCATCAAAATATTGTAATCCACCATTATTCCAAGCACCTATGTAATGAACATCATTACTGTTTACCTCATGCTCATTTCCCCCTGGATATGATGACCTTTGGTCTAAGGAAAATGATGTTTCTTTAACACCATTAACGTATAGTTCATAATAATTACCAGAATTTTTAGATGTTAAACAAATATGATACCATGCACTTAAATCACGAAAAACTCTATTAGTATAAATAGATCCTTCTCCATTATGAGACCATACTCTTAGTTGATGTGTACTATTATGAAAAAACAAAGCAAACTTTGAAGAACTACCTACAGACCAAATTGCTCTTTCATCTCCTATCTTAGTTCTTTTAACCCAAGCACCCCATGTCCAAGTTATTCTATTACTAGCATTTGGTGTTTTTTCTAGTCTAGCACTACTGCTTTGGTCAAACCTCAATGACTGTGTAGCAACACCATTGTAAAAACCACTTGAAGGATTTGCTAACCATGCTTCTGAACTAAACATCTAATCACCCAAAGTTAAGTTGAGCAGTACCTAGCAATATACTGTTATCAGCCTTTACTATATAAGGAACTACATCATAATCGTTATTTGCAGAGGACAATGTAAGACCTGCTGCTTCAGCAGTTTCATAGTCACCATGTAAACTTATTGTTCCTGCACTACTACTACTTGGCTGTATAAATATTATAAAACCAGTCTGACCTACTTGTGATGCTTCTGTTGTAGGTGCTGCCAATGTGTTTGATCCACTAGCTAAAGTAATTATAAAGTTTTGATATGTGTCATAGTCAAGAACACCTGATGTGGCTGATAAAGCAGCAGTATATGTTGATGCAAGTTGTGCTTTAGTAAATGTGTTTTGATCGCTAGTCTTTACCACAACACCTTGCAAGCTAACTGCACCACTTGATACTGTAAAATCTGCTGTTGCAAATGAAGCTATACCTTTGTTTGACACAGTAGCATCTTCTCCTGCAATCGTAACTGTATCTGTGGCTCCACCTGTAGTGGTTATACCTTCACCTGCTGCAATAGTTAATGTGTTACCATTTGTAATTGTTTGATTTGATCCTGAAGTACCAGCAACAGTAAAGCTAGTCATGTCACCACTAGGACCCTGTATGCCTTGGCTACCAGTTGCACCAGTATCACCTTTATCACCAGTTCTAGTAAAATGAACAGACAATTCATCTGCTGCACTAAAAGTGTTGTTTGACGCTAAATGCTGTACAATTAATTTATTATAGCCAGAAGAATCAGTTGAGCTGCCTGTAACCTTAAATCTAGCGTAAGTGCTTATATCATTTATATCTACAATATGTATAAAGCCTTTTATAGATGAAGTACTGTCATCCCAAGTTATTGTATCTGCCTGAGTTGTTGCACCATTTGCATCTGCATCATCAATATAAATTTCTGTAACACTTGCATATGTAGCATTATTAAAAGCTATTTCTCCTGCACCAGGATCAGCATCACTTGTTCCAGTGTCAAACTTATAAAAATAACCTGGTATTGATCCATCTTCACCACTTGCAACAAACGATAAAAACACCTTATCATCATTGGCAAATGTTCCAGCAGTATCAATATACGTTAATGCTAATTTAGTATAACCACTTGCATCTGTAGCTGCACCACTAACCTTAAACACTGCCCAGGTATCTAACGCATTAGACTTAGACATTCTAATTCTACCACGATTTGTATCATTACCTGATACGTCATCAAAACTTTGCACCCATGCACTTATATCAGTACCATTTATTTCTTTATCATCCACATAAGCAATCGTAGCTGAAGATAATGTTGTGTTGTTAAAACGTATCTTACCATCACCAGGATCAGAGTCAGTTGTTGTTGTGGAATATGTGAATTGTGCTGAATCTCCACCAGCAGGTAAAAAGTCTGCAATAGTTGTCAAGTCACCAGAACTATCAAAACCCAATGATTTCAATGCTCTATCTGATGCAGCTTCTGTAAATTCAGCAGATGTAATTGTATTGGTTCTTGATACTTTAAACGATCTGTCTAATTCTTCTTGCTGTTGCTGCGTAATAAATGTCAATCTATCTAACGCATCTTCGTGGCTCTCTGCTGGAAAAGGATCGTTAGCTGTGTAATCTGTAGTCTGCGTTTGAGCTATGTTTCTTCTAATAACAACAGTAACTCCACTAGCAGGAGCCGAAACAAAAACAACATTACCACCATTCGCATTACCTGCATTTGTTACTGAATAATGCGTTGTTAGTTCCTGTACTGTCTCTGTACCTGTAGCCGACCTTAATATTACAGTTAAATCTGCGTCTGCAAATATCTTAAAATCATAAGGAAAGGTGACGTTACTACCATCACCACTGGCACTCTTAATTGTTTTTGTGCTACTAACTGTCATAATAAGTCTCCAATAGCAGAAAATGAAGTACAAGTCCACTTTCTCGTTAATAATATCGTATTTTGTAAATTAATCAAATTCATTTTAATCTACCTTTGCTGATTCAGGTAAATCTTCAAACATCTTGTTCATCACATTTTTTATTCCTATTGCATTTTGAAAAGGAACCAATGATCGCAATGCCCTACCCTGTGATTGTGACATTTGATATTCGTCATTCAACACAGCTCTACTTATACCCTGAACACCTTTTAGACCAGTATCTAAAAGTTGAACTGATGGCACACCACTTATTAAACCTGTTGCTAATCCTGTTGTTCTGCCATAAGAAAACACTGGATCTTCACCAAAAAAAGGAGCACCTGTATCTATTAAGGCAGGAAACAATGATGCCCATGAACTTCTTTGAAATGCTGCTTTACCTATTTCTAAAGGTGTTAACCTTTCTTGTAAAAATTCTTGTTTGTCATCTCTTAATACAGCGTTAGCGTGTGTTTGTGCTACATAAGATAACCCAGCAAAGAATGATGAATACATCATTGCAGAATAAGCTGCGAAATCATTTCTTTTTATATTATGTAAAAATTGTTTGGAATAAGATACAAGCATAAATGTTCTAAACTGACTAACTATTTTACCTAATGTGCTAGTCATATGTATATTTAAGTTACCTACGTCATTTTGTTGTATGCTTTGTCTGGTCCATCTAGTAACAGCTAATGTAAAAGCATCTCTTGCTTCTACGTCATCCCAAGCATCAAGATTAGTTCTTTTAATTTTTCTGCCTTTAAAAAACACTGATGGACTTGTAATTGTTTTTTCTCTTATTTGTTGAAATACTCTTTGTGCCATTTCAGGCTTCAAACCTAATGTTTCCATACGTTTGGCTATATCTTGTTCTAGTGAACCTCTACCAATCTTTTTAAAATTTATTTTTTTTATTCCAAAAGCTAAATCTGTCAAAGACTGTACTGCAATCCTACCTGTGGCTCTTTCCATTGCTAATGTTATTGGAGCCATACCAGACATATCTGCTGTTATTCTTTTTAATGGCTGTATAGCTGCACCTGCTCTATCAATAAAGTCACCTCTGCCCTGAACATAAATATCATGTGCATCATATCTATTCATAGCTTGATGTATTCTTCTATCAACACCAATACCTGCAAATGCTTCTAAGTCTCTTGCAACAGCATCTTCTAGTTCACCATTTTGCGTTCTTTTAAGCATGGATTTTAATTCAGGCATAACTCTTATCAATCCCTTGATACCATCAACAGAAACAGCATTTCCTAATTCAGCAACCTGTGCAAAACCTACTTGGTTCATAACTCTTATGAAGTTATAATCCATCAACAGTCTTGCCAATCTATTTGCATCAGAAGTTGGGTCTTGTATCATGTCTTTTGGTGGTCTTCCCAAAATCATGTCATACATAACACGCAATTTTTTAATGTCTTTTTTTGCAATTTTATTGCCTTTGTCTTTTAACCTACCACCTTCTTCAGCTATAGTTTTTGTTATTTTTTCAAAGTCAGCATCACTTTTAATTCCTTTTTGAGCTAAAGCAATTCTACCTGTCATTTGATTTACATAAGAATTAAAGACTTGCTCTGCATCTCTGTTCATTAGATCTTTAACAGAAACAGTTTCACCTCTTGATGTCATTGCAAAATTAACATCAAACTTCAATCGTTTTTTTGCTCTTGATGGCACACCTTCAGGTTTAAAATGTAATAGATTGACTAAGTTTTCTGCATCAACCTCAGATAATATTTCTTCTTCGATTAATAATTCTTTTAAAAAGTCTTTATTGGATGTGCTAAAAACTCTAGACATTCCAGCGTCTATACCCATTGCTCTTTTTTCTATATTTTTAACCATTCCCTTACCAATTTTGTTTGCAAGGTCTTCAGATATTTCAGGGTTTGCCCTTATCAAAGACTTAGATAATAATGTGCTTGCGAAGTCCTTACCATGTTTGGGTGTTAGTTCTGTAAATTTATAACCATCCCATAAATGAGAAAAGTAAGTCAAATCTTCAGGTATATCGTCAAAACCTTTTACACCAGCTTGTTTAGCCTTTTGCAGTATTTCTCTAAATATAACTCTTTGCCTTTGTGCTGCATTTATTATATCAGTATTTGTTGCTGAACCTGGAAACTCTATTTCATCTGCAACTAATCTACCAAACTCAGATCTTTGTGCTCCAAATTTTCTTTTTAAATATCCTATATTATTAGACTTTGCCCATCTTGTGTAGGAGTCCTCATAAGCATTATAGTATCTTACTGATAAACTTCTTGTTAACTGAGTTTTAATTAAATCTGCTGTAAACTCACCAGGATTTACTGCATCTTCACCAATATATTGTGCAACCTTTCTTGTAGTTCCTAACTCACTGTTTTTTAATTGACCTATCATATCAATTCTAAATTTACCAAAATCACCCATAGGCGTATCTTGTGCTTCTGATATTTCTTCTTCTGCACCTCTGCGTAACTCACCAATTTGCACTGGTCTTGACATAGGATTTTCTGCTGCACCTATACCAGTATCAGGAGTAATAAATTCTTCTGGTGTAGCTACACCTTTATTTATCATTGATTGTTTTACATCTGCCACTTGTGCTTCTTCAATGTCATTCATACCCTTTTTAAAAGCTGCATCAAACGCCTCATCAGAACTTTTACCAAATGCACCACCTATAGCTCCACCTAAAAGCATACCACCACCAGCAGCATATAATATGTCATATGGATCTTTTATTGGATTTTGTGAAACCAAGTACGACTCAATAGCTGCACTTGAAACACCACCTGTTGCCAAACCTCTAAACGCCCTTGCTAACCTTGTTGCCTTAGCACCCCATAAGAAAGGTGCAGCCACACCTTCTGTCAGTACAGTAGCAGTTATAGCAGCAGGATCAACTACAGCAGCACCCAATCTTATAGGGATAGAGCCATAACCATACTTTGCTAATGTTTCCTCATTTTTTAGTGATTGCAAAACTCTGTCACGCAACTTTTGTGCATGAGGTCTGCTTACTGCATCTTCTAAAAAATCGTGGTATTCTGTCGGTATATCTTTTGTAAATTCGTCATAAGACTCGTCATCAAGTAAAAAGTTTTCGTCAGGTTCGTGATCTTCCAAACCATTGTATATCCATGACATTGCGTTATCTTCAGCAAATGCAGCAGACAAAGCATCACTAAATGTAATTTTTTCTCTTTCTTTTTCGTAGGCTTCTTTTGCCTCTTCTTCTTGAAGAAGATTTATAGGTCTCGCTAACTCAATTTTTTCTGCTTTTAATGCCATTCAAACTAACCTTGTGGTAACTTAGCAATTTCTTCAGCCGTAGGTATTTTAAATTCTACAGGACCTTTATTTTGTTTTTCTATAATTGATGCTTTCTTTTTCCTAGCTTTTTCTACACCTAATTTCTTTATTTGATCTAATGTATAATACTCACTAGGAAATGGAAACTTATCTCTTATTATCATCCACCTATCAACTCTGCCAGTAACAGGTGTTGCAGTAATTTCTGACTCATCATCTGGATTTTTATTTTTGTAATCGTCTATTATTAATTGAGCATTTTTCTTTATATCTGTTTCATTCATATTTATAGATCTTGGTATTAAAACACCTTTGTAATTTATATGACTTGCAATAATATCTGCTCCTGCTTGTTTAACTGCAACTTTAGGATCTACTCCTAACCCTATGTAAACCCTAGATAAATCCTCAACCTTTTGTTGAATAGATGCACTGTTATGTGGACTTTCACCAAACCAACTTGTAGTTTCTGAACTTATAGTACGCACTTGCGATTCTATTAATTTATATTTAGCATTTATATCAATACCTGTTCTATTAGATTCTGCAACCATACCTATTGCTTCTTCAAGAGATTTACCACCTTGTTCAATAGCAAGCACTGAGTTGTAAACAGCTATATCATTTTTACTCAAATGATTTTCAAGAACACCATTTCCTCTTGCTTTCATTATTCTAAACAATTCAATTTGTGACTTTACTTTATCTATATTAGGCTGAACTCCTAAAATATTTGTAGAGCCTTCAGACAAAATATTTGAATAATCATCTGATTTTATGTTATTTCTTTCCAAAATAAGCATTTGTGTATCTACATCTTTGCCTTTTAATGCTAATTTTAATGCAGCGTCTTTTTGTTTTTCTGTTAAATTTTCTTTTATAGATGTAAAGTTACCTTGTGTTATTACATTCGAAGCATCAGTAATTACTAGTGCAGCAGCTATTTCCTTGTCTAAATCTAAACTTATATTATTTAATCCAATTAAAGCATTGTTAGATGATGTTCCTATTTTGCCAACTTGTTTACTTAATGCTGGTCTACCATCATAACCTGTCTCTAAAAGCTGTTTAGATGTTTCTATAAGCTGTCGTATTTTATTAACGTTAACTTGACTTGGATCTTCTTTGTATATGTTTATTAATTTTCTTGCATCTGCTTGTAAATTTAATGCAGCAGCCAATACAGCACCTTCTGCTTTTTCTTTATTAGGCATATTTTTTACAAAAGTACCTGCTGTTTCTAATGTTGTTTTTGTGTCTGTATTATTTGCTTCATCTATAATACTAGAAGAGCCATCATTTAAAGCAATGTCTTCGTTTTCTTTTGCTTTAACGCTGTTAAATTTTTGAATAGAATTACTTACATCTTGAGTTAACTCAGAACCTTTTATTGTTATTGTTTCCCCATTTCCCAACTTCATATTTACATCTTCGTTATTTTGTAACTTTTCATTAATTTCATTTAACTCTTGATATGTTGGTTTTTTTAATTCTATCTGATCTTGTATGTTTCGGTTAAATTCGTTAGCTAAAACACTACGTTTTGTTCTCCATGCTTTATTAAATTTATCTTTTTCTGATTGTGGCAATGTACTTTTAGCTATGCGATCTTTAGCAGAGTTTAACTCACCAAAGCTAGAAGCTCCAGTTACAATATTATTCAATGTTTCTGATTCAACTTGTATATCTAATTGCTCTTTAGAACGTATATTAGAATACTTTATACTTCCATCTTTTTGACTTTCATCAATTAAATTTATTGCATCAATTCTTGCCTTTTCATGCACAGGATTGCCTGGTAAAGTTGATGCCATTGTACTCTTTAGCCTAGTTAATGTATCACCAACAGATATACCTCTAATCTGATCTCTTCTAGTATATGTTTCTTGCCTTCCCTTAAGTTGTGCACCTGCTGATAAATCACCTAATTTTGCAATCAATGCCTTTTGTTCGTTTGGTCTAAGATTGTACTTTCCTGCAATATCTTGTATTTTTTTGTTTGAAAACTTTGTGTAGTTTGTGTCAAAATCTTCAGCGTTAAGACTTTTGTCGTTGTCGATATGTGCATCTAATTCTTTAGCCAATTCATTTTCAGCATCTGCTATAGCTGTTTTTGCTTCTGCTTTCTTATCAGCATCATAAAATTCAAACATAATATTACCAGCAGCTTCACCAAACTTTGCAACTTCTTGACCTACGCCAGTAAATGCACCAGCTGAAGCTCTTGGTCCTAATGAACCACCTGTAGTCAAACCTGTGGAACCTAATCCTTTATTATATAATGGTATCTGTGGCATTTTTTATTCCTATCCCATCATTACTTTAGCCATTTTCTCACCTGACTGTAAAACAGTCCTATAAGCTGCTGTTTTAAACTGTGCTGATTGTGCACTTGCTGTAGCTCTAGCCATAGCTGCTTCGTTTATTTTACCAGCTTCTTCTATAGAACCTGCATAACGTATTCCTATCGCATCTAACTCAGTGTTAAAGAAAGTATCTCTTAATGCTTCCAATGCACTACCTGACATTTGTACACCAGACTTTGCAGTAGCAACTCTTTGTGTGCTTTGTAATCTTTCAGCACTTTTTCTAAGATTAGCTTCTTTTTGTCTTGTGGCACGCTGCAACAATACCTGTTCATTCTCAGCTACCTTTGCATTATATTCACCTACTTGCCTTGCAGCCTTAGCTGAAGCCATGTTTCCTTTGTAACCTAGAACGGCATCTAACATTACATCACCCTCGCAAAACGATAATAGTCCGAACCATCAGGACCATACTTCTTCATTAAACCTTCATTCTCAAAACCAAGCCACTCTACATATCTTATAGCTTGCTGGTCATTTGTATGCACGCTTGCCTGTATACGCTTTAAATTTGCATCATCCTGCACATGGTCTAACAGTAAACTAGAGTATTTCGCAGCTGCAAATGGTTTCTTGTAAGCTATGCTTGACATAACAAACCAGGCTTCACCTACGTTTTCCCACAATCCATATACACCACCAATCATAAATACCTTACTTCCTTGCAATGCTGTGTATGCACTAATGCAACTTTCTTTCATCATAGCCGCTTTTGAGCTTTCTGGAAAATGAAAATTAGTCTCTATCATTTCCAAGTCTTCTTTTTCAAACTTTTTAATACTAAGCATCAAATGTATTAGACCTTCTCATAATAGCTAATATTGTCATTGGCAATGGTTGTGTCTGCCTTATAACAATCTTTGCATCATTATCATACCCTGACGGAAAGGATATTTCCTTATCTCCATTAAACAAAGGTACAGCTTGATCCATAGCCATACTACTATCTCTAAACGGCAATCTATCTAAGTTACTAGTATCAGGTCCTAACTCTGCACCAACTGTCTGAAAGAATCTAGCTGTAACACCATGTATTCTTTTTATCTTGCCTTGTGCAATGCCATCTTCTGCACCTGCTTCCATACGCAATGTTTCTAATGATGATGTGTAGCCATAGCCAACATGAACTTTAGTTGAACTTCTATCTAATGTAATTGCACCATTGCTTACTGTTTTATCAGCGTGTGCAGCACCATCTGCTAAAATAGTTACTGTTACACCCTCAAGATGATTTAAGCCTGTAATAGACGTTGTAGCACTGCCACTATATGTTAAGCCACTATCTACAAAAAAAGCATCTGTTACATCATCATTAAAATATAATGACTTTAGAAAAACAATATGTCTTACAGTAGTACTGTTAATAGTTCTTTTTACACTTAGGTAAACTTGGTCTTCTGCACCACTAGGTATAGCTGTTATACTTTCTACAACACCACTGCCACCTAAACTATGCTCATGCCAACCTACTGTTGCGTTTGCTCTATCATAAGTTAATCCTATTAGTCTGCCGTCACTGTGAACAAACCATAATAATAACTCTGGCTCCTGTTGCCAAACCATATCAGTCAAGCCACCTCTAGCTAAATGGTCAGCTAACACAGTTAAATCAACACCTAACAATCCATCTGTGTCTAAATCAAAGGTTATCTCTTTTACTTTTTCTGCACCTTTTTGTATTAATATCGTGCTGTTACCTGCTCTTAATGGTTTTACATTACCTGTGCCAAACGTAGTTTCTCGCAATACGTTAACATTTGTAGGTGTAACTGGCTCTGATCCTGCACCACCTGATAACGTAAATTCAGCACTAGTAGTCAATAACTGCAAAAATCTAGCTGGTAATAAGTGTCTTATCACGTTAACTTGGTCTGATGCTATTGTTACATTAATTGCTGCATCATCTGCTGTGCCTGGTGTATGGTTCTCAAAGTCAGCAGAAACGCTACCAAATATAGTTTGTGGCTGATCTGTTGTACTTGCAAAATACAATCGTTCTTCGTAAAAACCTATAGCTCTTGGAAATCCAGTGGTTGTACTAAAGCTACCTAACGACCATTTTGCAGTAGCATTACTAGAACCTACAACTTGTGCTGGTAAAACAGACACTCCACCATCATCTTCTTTAACTGTAGCTGTGACTGTTGTAGCATTAGTAAATGCAGTAATCTTTACATAACCAGTATCATCATGCCTATATTCCCAGTTAAGACTGCCATATGTTTCTGTACCAGATGTATGAACTGGTGGTGTGTTTCCTGATGTTTGTGTGTTACCAGTCGTATGCTTATAAACATGACCATTAAATCTCACAAAAGCATTATTGGCATAACTTGTACTTGCTGCCCATTCATCATAAGTTATCTCTAATACTTCACGAAACCTTATTAATCTACCAACATCTGTGCTTGCAAATAAATCAGCACTAGCTGTAATCGTAACAGAGCCATTATCTGCTGATGCATATAAAGTTGTTGCAGTAATATTTTCATCTAAATAAGGACCATCAACAAAATCAATATCTGTTAATGTCCATGCTGTATGACTTGTTCTTGTTAACTTTGCAGGTTCATGGCTATTATGTGCTAAAAACAAAACATCTGCTGACTGTGCAAAGTTAATCGTAGATAACTGTGATGTAGTATATGGCGTAGTAATTTCTATTACTTTACCAGCAGTACCTGCACTGCCATATGTTGTAAACGCAGAACTGTTAATACCACTTAACTGAAATGTATTAGTTGTAACACCTGCAACTGTAAACTCTCTGTTGTTTACTTCTGTCATGCCTACAACACCAGAAATAAAAACTCTATCTCCATTACTCATGCCATGTGAATTAGACGTTACAACTGCTGGATTTGCTTTGGTTATAGCACTTATTGCTGTAGTTGCTGCTGTGACTAAGCCACCATCTTTATATATTCTAACGTAAAGATTACCAAACTCTAAGACATAGGCTTGTGTATCACTAAACTCAAAGTTAATTAATCTTACCTGTCCACCATCTTTTGTGGTTCCTGCGTAATATGTGCCAGGTCTTCTTGTCACTCCACCTTGAGGAAAGACAATCATATTGTTTAAATCTTTTACGGCTTCATTATATTTTTGTAAGTCTATTCTACCTTCTAGCCTAGGAGATATTTCACCTGCTCTAAAGTTGGTGATAATAGACGATACTCTAGCCATATTAGAACCTTGCGTTAGTGTAAGTATCTGCCTGTAATTGCTCTGGATAACCCTCTAGTGCATCCATA
>Ga0196889_1000243_pt1 | contig 17350 bp, 22 predicted proteins | sample VirMetDEL_Nov_12_FD_166415 | JGI IMG/M metagenome (GOLD analysis project Ga0196889, IMG submission 166415) | Aqueous microbial communities from the Delaware River and Bay under freshwater to marine salinity gradient to study organic matter... | ecosystem: Environmental > Aquatic > Marine >...
CTACCAATGGCCAGTGTGCTATTCAATTTCCTAGCGGAACGTGGACAGAGGCCGGGACCTTTGAGGGAGAACTTGAGTACACAACAAGTAATAACGGCGTTCAAACAGTGCAAGACTTAGTTAAATTCAAGGTTAGAGAAGACTTTGATTAATGGCATTCAAAAATACATTAAACTATGTTGATCTAAAATCAACTGTTACATTTACAGACATCAATGGTCTTGTACAGTATGTAAATTTGTCGGCTGTAGATGTAACACTAGATGCTTTTTCTAAAGATTTATTCTTCATTGTTGGGCATCCAAACGCTTTAACGCTTTCTATTACAGACTCTGTAGATGTTATAACTTTTTCTAAAGTACTTGCTGATACCCCCACAATAACTGAAGCACTAGCATCCTCTTTTGCAAAATCTTTAGCTGATACACCAGCTGTTTCAGAGACTCTAGTTCATAGTTTTGGTAAAGCTGTTGCTGATTCTTACTCAATATCTGAAACACTAGCATCCTCTTTTGCAAAAGCTTCAGCCGATACAGCATCTGTTTCCGAATCTGTAGCCTATAATTTTAGTAAAGCTATTGCCAATTCAACTTCAATATCTGAAACACTAGCATCCTCTTTTGCAAAAGCTTCAGCAGATACAGCATCTGTAAGCGAAAGTTTTAGTAAAGTAGTAAGTTTTGTAAGAACTTTTACTGAATCACTTAGTCTAGTTGATACGGCAAGCAACGATGATCCATTAACAACTGACTGGTCTACTGGCATTGGGAACTCTGCTACTTTAAGTGAATCATCAGCTTTTGCTTTGACAACACCAGCTTCTGATTCAATGACAATGTCGGAAACAACAGCATCTTCTTTAGCTAAGGCACTTACTGAGACTCCTTCTTTGGCAGAAGCCTTAGCATATAGTTTTAGCACATCTGCAGCAGATAGTGCTACAATATCCGAATCGATAAGTGTTCTATATATTTCGGGTGAAAACAGTGTTCTGAATGCATCCCCACTAGGCACTTTTGCATTTAATTAGGAGAAAATATGATTAATGATGGTTTTAATTTAAAAGGTAAAGTAGAAGTTCGTCTAAATGATGAGGTTGTACGTGAAATTGATAACTTAGTTGTTACCACAGGTAAAGGCTTTGTGGCTGCAAGTATGATAAAAACAACTTCAAACAGCCCAGCAGCGATGACACACATGGCTATCGGATCTGACACAACTAACCCCGCAGCTGGTGATACTGCTTTAGGAAATGAACTTGGTAGGGTTACCCTTACAAGTGCTGCTGTTTCTGGTGCTGTAGTAACTTACATAGCTACATTTCCAGCTGGCACAGGAACAGGTGCAGTAGTAGAAGCAGGTATTTTAAATGCCTCTTCTAGTGGTACTTTGTTATGTCACACTGAGTTTGATGTAGTTAACAAAGGATCCGCTGACGCTATTACGATCACTTGGACTGTAACTGTTAGTTAATTTTTAGGAGTTTTTTAAATGGCGAGTATTAAATATACTAATAATGCCAAAACAACTCTTGCTGCGGATTTAAACAACAGCGCAACAAGTGCTACTGTTGTTAATGGTAACCTTTTTCCATCTTTAAGTTCAGGTGAGCATTTTTATTGTACGTTTGACGACGGAACTAATACTGAAATAGTAAAAGTTACTGCTCGTAGTACGCATGTTTTAACCATTGTTAGAGCGCAAGATAACACCTCAGCGCGTGCATTTAGTTCTGGCGATAAAGCAGAACTAAGGATAACCGCAGTTGTACTTGAAGAAGTTAGCACAAGCACTTCTTCTTGGAATACAGATATCTTTGCAGGGGATGGTAGTGATACTACTTTTACCCTAACTCAAGCCGCAACAGACGAAAAATACTTACAAGTTTATATTGATGGTGCTTTTCAGGCTCACAATACTTATTCTGTTTCCGGTACAACCTTAACGTTTGCTACCGCTCCTGCTAATAGCAGGGTTATTACTGTTTACCACATCGAACCGGTGGCCTTGGGCACTGCTACAGGCGCTACGATTACGGCAAACAACTCAGCTAACGAAACTGTTTACCCCACTTTTGTAGATGGTGCGACAGGTACACAGGGTTTAGAAACAGACACAGGTTTAACTTACAACCCATCAACAGGAATGTTGACTTCTACAGGCTTCACAGGTGCATTAACAGGTAATGCTTCAACAGCGACCATACTGGCAACAGCTAGGACTATCGGTGGTGTATCCTTTAATGGTTCAGCCAACATAGACTTACCGGGAGTTAACACTGCTGGTAATCAAAACACTTCAGGACTTGCAGCTACTGCAACAGCTTTAGCCACAGCAAGAACCATACACGGTGTTTCTTTTGATGGTACTGCTAACATAGATTTATCAGAAGTTATTTCTGATACTGTTGGTGCTATGGTATCGAGTAATACTGAATCAGGAATTACAGTTGCTTACCAAGATGCAGACAACACACTAGACTTTACAATCGGTACACTTAATCAAAACACAACAGGTTCAGCAGCTACTTTAACAACTGCTAGAACTATTGGTGGTACAAGTTTTGATGGCTCTGCAAACATTGCAGTAGCTTTAGCTGCTACAGCTACTACTTTAGCTACAGCTAGAACTATACATGGTGTATCCTTTGATGGTTCAGCTAATATAGATTTAACAGAAGTTGTACAAGATACAGTGGGTGCTATGGTATCAAGTAATACTGAATCAGGTATTACAGTTGCTTATCAAGATAGTGATGGTACATTAGATTTTACAGTTGGAACATTAAACCAAGATACTACAGGAACTGCAGCTACAGTTACCGGTGCAGCACAAACAAACATTACAAGTTTAGGTACGCTTACAACGCTTACAGTAGACGATATTACAATTAACGGTTCTACTATATCTGATGCAGGTGCTTTAGATATAACTAGTGGTGCAGATTTTACTGTAGATTCAGCAGCAGACATTAACTTAGATGCTGGTGGTGGAGACTGGAGATTAAAAGACGATGGCACTACTATTTGCACAATATCTAATGTGTCTGGAGACTTACAACTATTATTAGGTACGCAAGATAAAGATTTTAAATTTCAAGTAAATGATGGTGGTTCTCAACTAGATGCTTTAGTTCTTGATGCAAGTTTAAGTGGTCAAGCAGTAGCTCTTAAATCAGCTAGAATAGGAGAAATAGCTTTAGTAGATGGAACTACAGCTTGGGATGCTGCAGCAGCAGCTAACGCAACCTTAGTCTTAGAAGAAAACACAACTATATCAGCCCCTAGTAACGCAGTTGCAGGAGCAATCATTAGTATAGAAGTAGCACAACACGCAACTTCAGGACCTTACACTTTAGCTTGGAATACAGTATTCGAGTTTGCAGCAAGTACAGCTCCTACTATGACAGCTACAGATGCTAAGACCGACATCTTTAGTTTTAGATACAATGGTTCTGTCTGGCAAGAAATAGGTAGAGTACAAAACCTAGCACAAACCTAATATGGAAGTTCTACAAAGAACAGCTAATCGTGGAAGCGTATCTACAGGGTATGATGTAGATCATAGTACAGCGTTCGACTTTACACGAACTGAATATTATCATTGGACTCCTGGTTCTAATGGAAACAGAAGAACTTGGACATACAGTGCTTGGGTAAAAAGAGGCAGACTACTTAGAAATAACTATCTTTGGAATATGGGTAATGGTGATTATAACCAATACGATAGAACATTATTAAAATTTGATAATGTCGATGCTCTTTATTTCGGTGGGGGTAGTGCATATTTAATAAAAACAAATAGAAAGTTTAGAGACTGTGCTGCTTGGTATCATATTGTACTAGCGTGTGATACTACACAATCAACAGCAGGTAATAGATTAAAGTTATACATAAATGGAGTACAAGAAACAAATTTAGCAACGAACACAGCACCAGATCAAAACTTTGATTTTGCTGTAAACAGAGCTCAGAAACAAACTTATTTTTATAACCACACAGATAGTTCTGACCCACACGATGGAAATGCTTCAGAAGTAATTATGATAGACGGACAACAATTAGGACCAGAATCTTTTGGCGAGTTTAACTCTGATGGTGTCTGGGTACCTATAGATGTAAGTGGTTTAACATTTGGTACAAATGGAATCTATATGGATTTTAGAGCAGGTGGAACAGACATAGGATTTGACTATAGTGGTAATGATAACGATTTAACTGCCGTAAATCTTAATAGTACAGATCATAGTGAAGATACACCAACAAACAATTTTTGCACTTTAGATTTTAACTCAGGATACTTACAAGTTCACGCAGTAGCTACAACAGGATTTACAGGCGGTAACTTATTAAGACAAGGTAGTGGTAGTTCAGGTAATAATGGTAGTGCTGCTATAGGTACAGTTGGAATTAATCCTTTTGAAAGTGGTATTTGGTATTTTGAAGTAGAAGTACCCACCACCAATAATGGAAGTAGTTTAGATGTAGGGTATGGTTGGGGTGCACAGTCTATTGTGAATTCATCTAATCGCGATAATAATTATTTTTATGCAGATAATAGTATAAGATATGTTACTCAAACAGCTCATAGTGGTGGTGATATTCAATCAGTATTATTAACTTGTGGAACTACACCAACAATTAAATTTTATAGAAATAATGGTTTAGTACATACAGCTACACATGGTTCAAATTGGACAGCTAGAGATGAATACTATTTTCCATATGTTTGGGTAAAGGGTGGATCTAACGAAGGAGTAATGAACTTTGGAAACCCCATACAAGAAGGAGCAGTAGCATCACCCAATACAGACCCAAGTGGATTTGGTCAATTTGAATTTGACACCAAATCAGGTTACGCTCTTTGTAGTAAAAATGTAGCGGAGTACGGATAATGGCTTATACAACAATAGACGACCCTACAGCACATTTTCAGACTAAGCTATATACAGGCAATAATACTGCAAACCACGCTATAACAAATGATGGCAATAGTAATTTACAGCCTGATTTGGTTTGGATGAAACATAGAACTGGAAATCATAGCCATTATTTAGTAGATTCAAGCAGAGGTAGAGATAAGGGACTAGCTAGTGATACTACTGCTGCAGAAACTACATCTAGTAGTTCTACCCAAGATTTTCAATCTTTTGATACTAATGGGTTTACTGTGGGAACAGTTGAAACTACAGATTCTATAAATGCAGCTGGAGGATCCACTCTTGTAGCATGGCAATGGAAAGCGAATGGTGGTACGACAACAGCCTTTAGTGAAAGTGGTAATAATCCCGGCGGAAACAGACAAACGAATACAGATGCAGGGTTTAGTATTATTTCTTATACAGGTACAGGAGCTAATGCTAGTTGTGCCTTAGCACATGGATTACCTTCTGCTCCTAAATTTGTAATTTTTAAAAGCAGAAGTGATACTTACTGGTGGGCAACTTGGCACGAAGCTATTGGAGATGATAATAAATTAGCTTTACAGAGTGATGCTGCACAAGATGCAGACGGTGCTTTTATGAATAGTACTTTACCAGATGCTACCAATATTTATGTAGGCGGTACTTCAGTACACACAAACAAAGATGCAGATAACTATATTTGTTATGCTTGGTCACCAATTCAAGGCTACAGTCATTTTGGTACTTATGTTGGTAATGGAGTTACAGATGGACCTTTTGTTTATACAGGCTTTAAACCAGCTTTTATACTTTATAAAACAATAAATGCTGCTGAGGGGTGGGGAATATTAGATAATAAAAGATTAGGCTTTAATGTCTTTAATAATGTATTTAGTGCAAACTCAAACGGTGCGGAATATGGTGGCTCAAACTATAATTTTATGGATATATATTCTAATGGGTTTAAATGTCGTAGAGCAACATATGGTCCAAATCAAAATAATGTCACATACTTATATGTGGCATTTGCTGAGTCGCCCTTCATATCATCAAAAGGAGTGCCAACAACGGCACGATAGGAGTATAATTTTAATATGTGGGCTTTAGTAGAATCAGATAACGTAACACAGGTCTATACAAGACCCAAAGGTTTAACCATAGGTGAGGTTAATTACCCTAGTAATATCTTTATGCTTTGGAGTTCTTCAGAACTAGAAGCTATAGGTATTTATGAGGTTGTCATAGACAACTCAAACTTAAAAAACTCAGAGTATTATATAAATACTGACCAGTCTTTTGCATTTGCAGATGGAACAGTTACAGCTTCGTATGGTACAGCTACAGCAAGAGCTATAGCAGATGTAACTAACGATGATGATACTGTTACTCTGGGATTAAAAACAAATTACAAAGCTATAATCAACCAACAAGCCGGTGGCTTACTACAAGACACTGACTGGATGGTGGTAAGAGCTACAGAAGGTGGTACAGCAGTACCTAGCGACATTACAACTTGGAGAGCTGCAGTAAGAACTAAAGCTAACGCTATGCAGGTACAGATAGACGGTGCTGCAAACGTAGATGCTCTAGCAGCTTTATACGCCTACACATATGCTGACCCAGATGATTTAACATCAGCATTTACTAGACCACTAGGCGAATTCCCTATACTAGGAGCTTAACATGGCAAATACAACAATACCAAGCGAACTTATAGCAGCAGACGCGATAACTGGCGCTAAAATTGCGGACAACGCAGTTGACAGCGAACACTACACAGACGGATCTATTGATACAGCACATATAGCTGATTCGCAAGTTACTGTTGGTAAAATGGCTGCTAATTCGGTAGATTCAGATCAATATGTTGATGGCTCTATAGATACAGCACACATAGCAGATGACCAAGTCACTCTTGCTAAGATGGCCGGTTTAGCCCGAGGAAAAATCATTGTAGGTGATTCCTCTGGAAACCCTGCCGCTTTAGCAATAGGTACAAGTGGTTATGTTCTTAAATCTGATGGTACAGACATTGCCTGGGCCGCGGACGCTGACACCGCAGCGTTAACAACTGAACAAGTACAAGACATTGCAGGCGCAATGTTTAGCTCTAATACAGAGACAGGTATAACAGCAACTTATCAAGATGCTGATGGCACTATAGATTTAGTTGTTGGCACACTTAATCAAAACACAACGGGTTCAGCCGCAACACTAACTACAGCAAGAACAATCGGCGGAACTTCTTTTGACGGAAGTGCAAACATTGCAGTTGGACTTGCAGCTACAGCAACCACATTAGCTACAGCTAGAACAATTGGCGGTGTATCATTTAATGGTTCAGCTAACATTGATTTACCGGGTGTAAATACAGCAGGTAACCAAAATGTAGACGCAGCTCTAGTAGATGGTGAAAACTTTAAAATTAATGGTGGTCAAGGCTCTGACGGACAAGTCTTAACTTCAACAGGAAGTGGAGTAGCTTGGGAAGACGCTGCAAGTGGTGGAGAAACAAATAGACTTCCACTCGCAGGTGGTACGATGAGTGGCAACATTACCATGACATCGAATGTTCTATATGCAAGCGAACTATATACGGCTAGTAGATTAGGACACTTAGATGATGCAGATGGTTATATAGATTTTGCCGATAATTCTATCGTATTTGCTCCTGCTGGAGAAGTAATGAGATGTGTTCACACTGGTTCGGCTGGTGGCACATTACGAATAGGAACAACCTCGGTATTAGCAAGTAGTGCAGAAAAAATGGCTATTCAAGGCGTTGCAGGATTAAGTATAAAGGTTACTTCTTATGCTAATTATCAACCCTTAATTCTTTGGAACAATGCAAGTACAGCAAACAGTTCAAGCACACTTGTTTATATTGCATTTCTTGGGCTTGGGGGCACACAAGTAGGTTCAGTTAGCTCAGTTGGCTCTACCACATCTTATAACACATCTTCAGATTACAGGTTAAAAGAAAATGTAGATTACACATGGGATGCAACAACTAGATTAAAACAACTCAAACCTGCTAGATTTAACTGGATAGAAGATGAAACAAATACCCTAGTTGACGGATTTTTAGCACATGAAGTTTCAAGTATCGTGCCTGAAGCTATTACAGGTGTAAAAGATGAAACAGAAACAAACGAAAATTGTGTTTTAGGCTCTACGGGAAATTTAGAAGTAAAAGGCGTTACAGAAGCAGAATGGACAGCAGGTAAAATACCAGTACTATGGACAGAAGATGATGTACTACCTGATGGCGTCTCAGTTGGAGATGTAAAAGAAGAAGCAGCCTACGCTTCAGATACCACATGGACAGCTTCTCATACGCAAGACCTTAACCAATCAATAGACCAAAGCAAACTTGTGCCACTGCTCGTAAAAACAATACAAGAACTAGAAGCAAGAATAACAGTATTAGAAGGGTAAATAATAAGGAGTAAAGAATGAAATTTAACTTAATTAAAAACGTAGTAGGTGCTTTAGCCCCTACACTTGGGTCAGCATTAGGCGGACCACTAGGTGGGCAAGCAGCCTCAGTTATTGCCGGGGTTCTTGGTTGTCAACCAGATCCCAAATCTATTGATAAGGCTATACAAGCTGCAACTCCAGAACAAATGTTAGAGCTTAAAAAAGCTGAACAGGGGTTTGAGATGCAGATGAAAGAGCTTGATGTAGATATATTTAAGTTAGAAGTTCAAGACAAACAAGATGCACGTGGTAAGTTTAGTAAAGATTGGACAGCTAGAATTATGGGTACAGTTGTTGTTGGTGGGTTTATGGGTTACATATTTTTAGTAACTTTACAGCCACCCGAACAAAATTCAGAAGCACTTATCAACTTAGTGCTTGGATATCTTGGTGGATTAGCTTCTGCTGTGATATCATTTTATTTTGGTGCTTCAAACACACCTGATAAAGATAATTAAAGGAGTAAATTATGTCAGAAGAAACGAAAATTGATTCGGTTAATTTTAATGGAGAGCAGTACCTTTTAGAGAGTTTAACCCCAAGGGTTATGGATTCTCTTAATGTGTTAATTAAATTGCAAGGTGCAATAGCAGAACTTGCAGTAGATTTAAAGGTAAAACAAAGTGCTCAAATTCATATATCTGAAGAAGTTAAAAAGTTTATCGAAGAAGATAAAATTGAACCTAACCCAAAACAAGAAGATGAAAACGTCTGAAGAAGGTAAAACATTAATAAAAACATTTGAAGGGTGCAAATTACGCGCCTACTTAGATGCAGTTGATGTTCCTACTATTGCTTACGGGCGTACAAAAGATGTAAAAATTGGGGATATTTGTACGCAACAACAAGCCGAAGACTGGTTAGAAGAAGAATTAGTAGAGTATGAAGGGTACGTTAACGAAGCTGTAAAGGTAGAGTTAACACAGCCACAGTTTGATTCGCTTGTATCCTGGACATATAATCTTGGTCCATCAAACTTAAACAAAAGCACCATGTTAAAGGTGCTAAACAACTCAGACTACGACAAGGTTCCTGAACAAATAATGCGATGGAATAAAGCCGGCGGTAGAGTACTTCCAGGTTTAGTTCGTAGACGAGAAGCTGAAGCAGAAATGTTTAAAGGAAATGATTGGAGCATAATATAAATGATCGACGACGTATCAAATAGGCTAGACAAATTAGATACTAAAATAGATAAATTAGCCGATGCAATAGTCGCTATTGCTCGCATAGAAGAGAGGGTAACAACAGTCTTGAAGCAAAATGACAGATTTATTATGCGAATGGATCGTTTAGAAAACAGAGTAGAAACTGTAGAACAAAAAGCAATTGTAAATTCTAAGGGGATAAACATGTTTGAAAGACTTTTTTGGATTGGAGTGTCCGCAATCGCCAGTATAATTGTGTATAATCTAAGATGATATGGCGTATTTTAAACTCATCCAGTTTGGCGGAATTGCTCCTCAAGTCTCACCTAGACTACTAGCAGACACCCTAGCCCAAACAGCTTCCAACGTTAACTTAGAGAGTCAACGTCTAACGCCTATAACTGATGATACAGTTACAAACCCCAAAGCAGATGTAACCACTCTTTCTAGTTCTAATAGAAAAAGCGTTTACAAATACACAGATACACAATGGCTACAGTTTGATGAAGACGTAGACGTTGTACCTGGGCCTATAGCAGGTGATACAAACAACACTGTCTATTGGACAGGCCAGTCCTACCCTCGCATGGGTAGAAGTACCAATGTTATTGGTGGGACTGTATATCCTGCCGCTCATTTTAGATTGGGAATTGAATCTCCTGCAAATACGCCAGCTGTGGCAATTAAAACACCAGTGTCTATTAACGCTACGGTAACCACGTCCAGCGGTTCGTCAGTATTGACAGTGACCACGGCCAGTGCCCACGGTGCGGCGGTAGGTGAATACGTTAAACTTGCAGGTTTTGGCGCTCAAAATGCTGTACCCGCAGATGATATAAACCAAACACATAAAATAGCTACAGTACCAAGCACAACCACTTTAACGGTAGAACCTGCTATTGCAGCTACTGGTGCAAGTACATCTAGCACTATTAACAATGGTGCTACGTTTAAAGACCTTGCAGACCAGCTACCAGATTTTTCTACTTCTTATGTGTATACCTTTGTAAGTGCGTACGGCGAAGAAGGCCCACCTTCTGCTGCATCTACTGTAATTACAACAGACGATAACGCTACTATTACCGTAAGTAACTTGTCAACAGGTCCTGCTAAATCAAATTCCAATTTAGGTTCCGGTGCAGTTAAACGTATATATAGATCTAACACGGGTTCTAATACAACAGCTTTTCAGTTTGTTGCAGAAGTTGCTCTGTCCACTAGTAGTTACGATGATACTTCTAGCAACGATCAGTTAGCAGAAATAATCCCCTCTACTTATTGGATCGCACCACCAGATGATGATAGTTCTACCTACCCCGATGGCCCTTTAAAAGGATTAACTGCTTTGCCCAATGGCGTTATGGCAGGGTTTACTGGTAAGCGTTTATGTTTTTCAGAAGCGTTTTTGCCTTACGCTTGGCCTATTAACTATAGAATAACTTTAGAAGACCCGATTGTTGGAATTGCAGGGGTTGGAAATGGTGTTATTGTTACTACAGAAAGCCGTCCTTATCTTGTAGCTGGAACTGATCCGGCTTCTATGAGTGCTATACGTATGGAAACCCCACAAGCGTGTTTAAGTAAAACATCAATGGTAGATATGGGTCAATATGTTATTTATGCAGGGCCAGACGGACTTGTGGCAGCAGCTGGTACAGATGTACAAGTTATTACAGAGGGGTTAATCACTCCTGATCAATGGCAGGCTCAATATTACCCAAGCACAATTAATGCTACTTTGTGGAAAGGTAGGTACTTAGGCTTTTATAGTACAGGTTCTGGTTTTGGTGGGTTTATATTTGATCCTCGATCCGAACAAAAATCACTTACTACTCTAACAGCAAGCGCGTTAATTAGAGGAACTTTTACTGATCCCGATGATGGTAACGCTTATTTAATTATTGCCAATCAAATTAAAAAGTTTCAAGGTGGTACAACCGACCAAACTTATACTTGGAAATCTAAAGAATTTACTTTACCAAAACCAACAGGTATGAGTTTTGTTAAAGTAGATGCAGAAGCTTACCCAGTCACTATTAAAGTGTATGGGGACGGTACTTTATTTTACACCGGCACTATTGCTCTATCTGGTACACAACACTCAGTGTCAGGTAGTTATATTAATCCAGCGGGTAGTTCTGTCACTATAAGTTCAACTAGTATAGGGGAGCCTATTCTTAGACTACCCCCTAGAATTTTTACTACTTACGCTGTGGAAGTATCTTCTGCAAAAGTTGTAAATGAAGTTGCTATAGCTGAATCTATGGATGAAATAAGAGGAGCCTATAGGCAAAAATATCCTGAGTATTATTAGACCATGGCAGAAACTAAAGTTCCAGCCATTAAGAATATTCCGGCAAAAACAGATCCCGAAACTAAACTCGCATTAGAGTCTATAAAAGAAGCAGTAGAAGTGCGACTAGGCAGAAGGGGAGATCCCAAAGATAGAGCCGTAACTTTACGCGAACTTATAGACAGTGGGTTAGCGACAGACTTAGCTCAATCCCCTTACAACCCTAACACCGGCGCAACAGGTTTTGGACCTATTAGAGAAAGACCAGGTGACGTAATAGTACCACCTGCTCCTACTTCGCTTACTGCTAGTGGCTTATTCACCGACGTTCTTTTATCTTGGAATCAAAGTACTAATACTGCGCCCTATGGTAATCATGCGTTTACTGAAATTTGGCGTTCTCAAGCAGAAGATTTAAGTAGTGCTGTTCTTGTAGGAACAACTAACGCTTTTATATATACCGACAAAGGACTTGAGTATGACTTTACCTATTACTATTGGGTTCGTTTTGTAAGCACTTCAAACACTCCTGGTCCTTGGTCTAATATGGCTAGTGCTACAACTATTGAAAACATAGCAGCCACAATGGCCGCTCTTAGCGAAACATTAGCAGACTTGCCTGGATATAATTTAATTGCAACAGGCGCAGCAGCGGCCACTGTTATTAAACAAAGTAGTTCTCCAAGTGCCAGGGCCGACGGTTCTGCATTGGGGGTACATGATTTTTGGTTTGACACCGATGATAGTCAGATTTATACGAGAAATGCAGCCAACAATGCTTGGGTAGCAGGACGCGATTCAACTTTAGTAAGTGTATTTGGAGCTACTAGTTTTACAGGTAGTACTCTTACGGCAGCTATGGCTAGTGCACAACAAGACGTAATTACAGTTACTAATGCCCAAAACGCTACTGCTAGTTCTCTTAGTACTTTAAGTAGTACAGTTGGAGGGCACACTTCTTCTATTTCTAGTTTAAGTACTACCACAGCCAATCTTAATGGCGATGTAAATGCCATGTATGTTATAAATGTTGCAACAGAATCTAACGGCAGTAAGTCAGCCGCGGGTATGGTCATTGGCTCAAACGCGAGCAGCGGTTCAGGAGCCACATCCTACGTACAGTTTCGAGCGGACACATTTGCTATTTGGAACCCCTCTACTACAAGTACTGTGGCTCCATTTATTATTACGGATAATGTAGTATACATAGACACAGCTCGTATTAAAGATGCTGCAATTCTTGACGCTAAAATTGGCACTCTAGATGGTGGAAAAATTATAGCGGATACCATTACAGCTACTCAAATAGATGGTGGCACTATTACGGCTACTGAAATAGCCACTGATACTATTACAGCCGATGAAATAGCCTCTAATACTATTACAGCACTCGAAATAGCAGCTAATACTATTACAGGAACGCAGATTAATGCAGACACTCTTAACGTTAAACATTTTGATAATGTTAGTACAGACATTAAAAGTCATCTTAGTGCGGGTACTTTTTTTCCTTTAGGCAGAAGTGCACAGAATTATGTACAACGTTCTGGCACGTACACAGGCAGTAATGCTTCGTTTGTTCCCGTAACAATTACACAAATAAGAAATAATGCCACTTACATTGCAATTTTTGCTGGTGTTCTTGGTAATGTAAGTGGGGGGGTAGTGCAATACTCTTTAAACAATTCTACTTGGGTAAATGCAAGTGGTAATACTAATATATACTGGAATGCAGGAACATACAGGGGCTATAGCTATGTTTACACGGGTCAAATAACCGGGTTAAGTACTTCTCAAAGCACTGTTTATTGGCGAGTTTATTTTAGTGGGGGGTATAACCACACTCAGCTTTCTTTAAATATAATTATGGATAACACTCAATAATGTACACATACACAGTTTATAATACTGATTCTGGTGAAATTGAATACGCAACTTCGGGTGTGGCTCATCAATCAGAAATACCTCTTGCAAGTGGTTTTAGCATTATAGAAGGCTCTTATTCAGCTAATCGATACTTAATACAAAGCGGTGCCGCTGTTGAAAGAGCGGATTTAGTTTTAAATGAAGTACGAGCAAATAGAAATGTCCTGCTTGCTGAATCGGATTGGACACAGGTTGCCGATAGCCCTTTGTCAGACTCTAAAAAAACAGAATGGGCCACGTACCGTCAAGCGTTAAGAGATTTACCATCAACTGACCCAATAGTCTGGCCAACTGAACCTAGTTAAGGTACTATAAAGATTATGAAATGCGGAGGTATAAATCAAATGGGAATGAAAGGTATGTACAAGAAAAAGCCTGTTAAGAAGAAAAAACCGGCAAAAAAAGGCAAGAAGAAATCTTCATACGGCTACTAGCCGTGGACGATGACATAGACTACTATTAAGGAAACATTATGGATAAAGGATCTATCTACAAAGCTTACAAAGTAACGCTTGAAGGACAACGGGCCCAGGTCACTTTAGACCTAGAAGTGCTTACTTCTAACCCTACTTCAATACCGGAGCATATTAACTTTACAGAGTACTTAGACCAACTGGTTGGTAAATTGGTTGAGATTAATGATAAAATAAAGTTAGTTGATTTTTTAATTACGCAGGAGAAAAGAGATGGCGTCTAGAACACCAGGACCAACAACAAAAGGTAAAATTGGAGACACAGAAGTTGAAGAAACTACAATGATGCCTAATGTACCTAACAGAGAACGCGCAGAAGACGCTATAAATTTTGAAGGTTTACCTACAAAAAATGCACAGGAAATAGCTAAAGAAATTTCTATATCTTATAACCCTAAGAAGCCTAAAAAGTAATGCCTAGAAAAGCTAAACGACCATCTCAACAGGTCAAAAAGAAAAGCATTTCTAAACGTCAACAAACGTCTTTAAACAAACACAGTAAGCACCACAGTGCAAAGCACATGTCCTTTATGAAAAGGCGCATGCTTATGGGTGATACTATGAGACAAGCACACAAAAAAGCCCAAGCTAAAGCTGGCAAGTAATGGGCAGAAACTATCGGCAAGAATACGATAGATACCAAGGTACAGCTACACAAAAAAAACGCAGGGCTGGTCGCAACAAAGCACGTCGTATAATGATAGCTAAAGGCAAAGCAAAAAAGGGTGATGGTAAAGATGTTGCACATAAAGACAACAACCCTTTAAACAGCGTGGCTAAGAATATGAGGATGGAATCAAAAAGATCAAACCGTTCTTTTAGAAGAACAAAAAACGCGAGAAGAGCATAATGGCTAAAAAGGGGTTATACGCAAATATACACGCAAAAAGAAAACGTATAAAAGCGGGTTCTAAAGAAAAAATGCGTAAAAAAGGGTCTAAAGGGGCTCCAACTAACAAAGCATTTAAGAAATCTAAAAAAACAGCTAAGAAAAAGTGATAATTTGCTATACTATTGCTATAGCATTGTTGCTAATGAGTATAATTATGTATATAGAATATATTGAAAAATTTTTAAATGGGGTAAAAAAAGCCTATGCAAAACTATTTAAAAAAAGTTTAACCCCAGAAAAACCAATAAGGAAGAAAAGTGCCCCGCAAAAAAGAAAACCCAATAAGAAAAACAACAAAGGGTAAAGGCGCTAACTACCGTAAAACTAAATCGGGTGCAGGTATGACTGCGAAGGGCGTTGCTGCTCATCGCAGAGCAAATCCTGGATCCAAACTTAAAACTGCAGTAACAGGAAAAGTTAAAAAGGGAAGCAAAGCTGCTAAAAGACGTAAGTCTTATTGCGCTAGATCTGCTGGGCAGATGAAGAAATTCCCTAAAGCTGCAAAAGACCCGAACTCAAGGCTAAGGCAGGCTAGAAAGCGTTGGAAATGTTAATAAAAAAATATGAAAAAACGCGCACTTCTAGTTTTAGGGTTAGTATTATCATTTAATTCATATGGGGATCAGACAGGTAACTGTACTGCTGGCACTCAGTATTGCGAGCAAAATAGTTTGGATACTACTAACAACACCACAACTAATAACTCCAATACCAATGTAAACACCAATAATAATACTAACTCAAATACCAATTCTAATACCAATGTCAACACGAACAACTCTACTAATACAAATAACAACACCAGTTCTAATACCAATTCTAATACCAATTCTAATACTAACGTAAATACGTCAAGCTCAAATAATGTTAATGCAAACACCAATGTTAATACTTCAAATTCAACATCTAACTCAACAGTAAATTCAACAGTAAATCAAAATGTCACTAATTCAAGCACTTCGAATAATACTAACGTCAACACTTCGAATAATACAAATGTCAATACTTCAAAATCGGATTCAAATGTTACAACTAACAACAAAAATGTTAATCAAAATAACAACACATCTGATAACACGAATAGAAACATTAACCAATCGAGTTCGACACAAACTATTAATCAAAACGTAAAAAGCGAAGCTCCCCCTGCTTCAGCTATTGCCCCATCTATAATGTCTTATTCACAAGACTTATGTACCGTGGGCCGGTCGGGTGCATTTCAAGGACAAGTGTTCGGTTTTTCTTCAGGGCGTACAGTTACAGACACAAACTGTGAGAGATTAAAATTATCTAAATACCTCTACGATATGGGAATGAAAGTAGCATCTATTAGTTTGCTTTGTGCGGATGAACGTGTTTTTAACGCTATGGAAATGGCAGGTACACCTTGTCCTTACAAAGGTAAGATAGGGAAAGAAGCAACTGTAGCTTGGGAAGAAAACAATCAAGACAGACCAGACTATAAAATTTGGTACAAAGAAAAAGTTAAAGAATGCAAAAGAGTATGGCACTCAAACAGTCAACTTAAAAAAGAATGCATAGCTGGCTTAAAATAACATGTTGTTTATTACTAACAAGTAATCTATCAGCAACATACATCTATGAAGCCAATCAATCTTTAATAGACCTCACAAACCAATCGGGCACTACTAATCTTAATGCAGGAGACGACCAAGTCTCGGCTGTTTTTAATTTAGGATTTACGTTTGATTTCTATGGTCAAGCCTTTACCCAAGGGCGCATAGCTACCAATGGTTGTCTGCATTTTAAAACTTCTGGTGCTTACTGCAACGACTACACGCCAGACCCGTTAGCTTCTCAATACACTTATACAATGCTACCTTTTTGGACTGATCTTATAAGAGACAACGACTCTAAAATGTTAGCAAAAGCCTTCAGTGATAAAACGGTATTTGGTTGGTATGACATGAGAGAGTACAACCGAGCATCTGATAACAGCTTTGAAATAATACTTTGGACTAATGATAGCTTTGAATTTAGGTATGGTGCTTTAGATGTTATTAACCACGATGTTTTGATAGGAGAAGTAGGTAGTGGTAGCTCTGAAGTTTATGAATACCTGTTTCATGATGAATGTAACACAGGCTCTACGAACTCTAGTTCTTGCGTAAACACAAACTGGAACGACTCTTCTTCTAATACTATGTTAGAGAACGGTGGTTCTTTGTTTGGTTCAGGTTCAGGTAATGGTGTGGATTGTGGCAACCCCCTTAA
>Ga0196889_1000244_pt1 | contig 17300 bp, 17 predicted proteins | sample VirMetDEL_Nov_12_FD_166415 | JGI IMG/M metagenome (GOLD analysis project Ga0196889, IMG submission 166415) | Aqueous microbial communities from the Delaware River and Bay under freshwater to marine salinity gradient to study organic matter... | ecosystem: Environmental > Aquatic > Marine >...
ACAACAGCAAAACCAACAAAACACAACAGCAAAACCAACAAACACCTTAACAATCCTCCCAGCCCTACCCGATTCCCTCCCCAGAAATGGATTCTAGAGGAATTATAGGCCCCGCCAAACTTCTACAAGCATTCACCCAAACCTAAAAAGGTAGCAAGTAGGGGGCTAAATGGTGTTTTAAGGGTCCGCAAGGGATTTTTCGTGACGGTATCCGTCCCTTATAGGGTCATTTGTAACCAATATGACACAAGAATTCATGAGGACAAACACATGACAACTAAGAAAGAGCTGTTAAAGCTACTTGAAGAGAAAGAGCGGAGAACTAAGTTAAAAGATTACAAGGATGACTTTACTTCTTTTGCTGAAGAGCAGATTAGGATTATTACTAAGGATGCTTCGCAGGGGTTTATTCCCTTCACCTTCAATGAAGCACAGAAAGAGATTACTAAAGCATTAGATAAACAGCAAGCAGAGACTGGGAAGGTACGGTGTATTATCCTAAAGGCTCGTCAGCAGGGTATTAGTACGTATTGCTCTGCTAGGGTCTTCTGGAAGACGTACTTTCAGCAGCATACTCGGTCTGTTGTTCTAGCTCATGACTCAGCTACTTCTGATGCTCTGTTCTCTATGAGTAAGAACCTCATCAGGAACATGTCTGGTAACCTCAAACCTAATGAGCTTACGTCCAACGCTAAGGAGATCAAGATTCAGTCTCCGGCTTATACTGATAAGGATGCTATTGGTTCATACCGGCTCTATACAGCTGGTTCACCAGAAGCTGGAAGAGGAACAACTCCTACAGTAGCTCACCTGTCTGAGGTGGCTTTCTGGACTCATGATGAGAAGATCCTTGCTGGTCTATTCCAGGGTATCTCTCAGTCAGACGGTACAGAGGTAATCCTCGAGTCCACAGCTAACGGTGCCAGAGGAGAGTTCTATCGTCTCTGGAAAGGTGCTGTTAACGGGGAGAATGAATATCTACCTGTCTTTCTGCCTTGGTACATCACTCCTGAGTATCGGAGAGAACCACCAACCAATATGGTATTGGATACAGAAGAAGAAGAGATTGCAGAGAAGTATGGTCTAGATAAGGCTCAGCTCTTCTGGCGTCGCTTGAAGATTGCTGAAGGTGGGAAGATTAAGTTCCAGCAGGAATACCCAGCGACAGCTGATGAAGCCTTCATTATGTCTGGCTCTAACGTATTCAATAAGGAGCGTCTAGATGCTCTCGTACCTCAACCACATCATCGTCGGTCTGAGTGGGATGTGGATAGTAAGATGTTTGATGAGAACCGTGATGGTAATCTCTTTATCTATGACTTTCCTAAGTGGGAGTCACCATACGTTATTGGGGCAGATGTTGCGCTAGGCGTTGGTCAAGACTATTCCGCTGCTGTCGTAATGAATAGTAAGTATGAAGTAGTGGCTACGTACAGGAACAACCGCATCGATCCAAGCTACTGGGGAGAGCTTCTGTTCTACCTAGGCAGGTACTATAACAATGCTCTTCTAGCTGTAGAATCAAACAGCATGGGTATTGCTACCCTCCAGAAGCTAGAACATATGGGTTATGTCAACCTGTATAAGCAGACGAAGGTAGCTAACGTATCTAATGATGAAGGTCAGAGACTAGGCTTCCGTACTACATCAGCTACTAAACCAGCTATTATCGGTAACCTAAAGCATCTCATCGAGAATGACAACATTCTTATTCCTTCTCCACAGATCATCCAAGAACTGAAAGACTATATCTCTACAGAGACTGGTAAGACCGAAGCCGCCTCAGGTTGCTATGATGACTCAGTCATTGCGCTAGCTATCTGTTCAGAGGTTCTCCGGACGCACTGGAATAGGCTTAGTACGAAGAACGTATCTTGGAAAGAGAAGTTGTCTGATTGGGAACCTGACAATACTAACTGGCTCTAAAAGTATCCGTCCCTTATAGAGTATTACTACCTAAGGGTAGACAAAGGATTCACCACGTCCTCAACGCCGCCGGTGGGCAGGCAGGTGATAAAGCCCACCATTTAATTAGATTGAGAGTGACGTGTTAACGTACTCTATAGGAGAGAAGCATGGCTAATAAAAGCAAAGGGCAGGGTTATAAAGAACTTGTGTCTGACGACCAAGTAATCGCACTGATCGACTCAGGTGTCGCAGGAAGCATTGGTGACTGGTTGAACAGTTCTGATCTAGCTAATGAACGTCTCAAATCTACTTATGAATACGCAGGAGTTGCCGCTGGGCACCTTGCGCCCCAAGGTGTTTCATCTATCGTTGATACATCTACTACTGAGGTAATTGAAGCTTATATCGCTGTCTTGTCTGAGTTGTTTCTGAACAACGGCAAGATCGCACGATTCGTTCCATTGGACGATCGACCCGGGTCATACAAAGCTGCACGCGATGCAGGTATGATCACAAACTATGCTATCTTCAAACAGAACAAAGGTTGGGAACAAATCCAGACTTGGATGAAGTCCGCTCTTCTATGGAAGAATGGGATCATTCGTTGGGATTTTGTAGAAGACTTTAAGTACAGCATTGAAGAGTACGAACGTATTGACCAAGCAGAACTCGATCTTCTCCTCGCTGATGAGAACATTGAGATCATTGGTGATCTTGAGTTCGAGAATGAAGTCACTGGTCTTGATGCGATGGGTGGCGGTGGAGATGTAGAACTTGTCTACGTTGATGTACGCCTACGTCGCAAGACTGACAAGTCTCGGGTTAAGATGACTAACATCCCACCTGAGAACTTCCGCATTTCTCGTGATGCCTCGTGCATTGAAGAAGCTGACTTTGTTGGTATCCAATCTGAGATGACCCGTTCCGACATTCGTCGTGAGTGGCCTGAAGTTGCAGAGAACATCGATAACTGGGACGAACTAGGTTCTGATCAAGGTTGGCTATCTGGAACTCCTCAGGATGTCTCGGCACGTAAGCTGATCACTGGTCAGAGTTCTTACACAGCATCCTCTGATGATTTTGGCCTTGAAGCTAACCGTGAAGTTACCGTAACTGAATGCTGGATCCAAGTAGATCGTGATGGTGACGGCGTAGCTGAACTGAAGCACTTCATCATTGTTGGCAATCATATTCTCTATGAAGAAGATGTTGACAGTGTTCCACTTGCTTCACTTAGCCCGATCGATATCCCGCATGAGTTCTATGGTATGTCCATGGCAGACTTCTCGCGATCAAGCACGCTGGCATCCACAGCAATCCTTCGTGGTTTCATTGAGAACACCTATCTCACTAACTACTCTCCTAAGCTTGCTGACCCTAATGTAGTTGATTTCTCTGCTCTTCAGAATATGAAGCCAAAGCAGATCATTCCGACTAACGGGAACCCTAACAACGCAGTTGCACAACTACCTCCTGAAGCTATCAGCTCAGGTACAGTTCCCTTGCTTCAGCATATGCAGGTTATCAAAGAGCAAGCGACAGGCATGAGCAAAGCAGCTCAGGGTCTACAAGATGAGTTATTTGTCTCTGGTAACAGTCAAGCTAAGTTGTCTCAGGTACAGTCTGCATCGCAGCAACGTATCCAACATATCGCTCGTCGGTTTGCTGAGACAGGACTCAAGCGTCTTGTCCGAGGTATCTACAGCACCATGCGTGAGCATCTTCAAAGTAACATCAAGTATCTAGACGGTTCAACCTTCCGAGATGTAGATGTTAGAAAGCTCCCACGCGATATGGACTGCGAGATCTTCCTGGACTTAGGTGAGAATAGTAACTCTAACCTGATCGCAAAGTACGGACAGGTCGGTTCTCAGATCCTCCCATCTCTTAATGAACAAGGCGCAGGCATGGTTATCAAACCAGAAGCCCCAGCCGTGTTAGCAACCAAACTCATTGAAGCTATGGGTCTTGACAGTAATGACTTCCTAGAAGACTATACTGCAGACGAGTTCAAAGAGAAGGCAGCTAAGAACGTTGATGAGCAATCTCAGAAAGCTATGATGGCTCAAGAGCTCGAGATGCGTAAAGTTAATGCAGACATCAACCTAGCAGAAGCTAATGTTGAGTTCACCTCGTCGCAGACGCGGAACACATCTGAAGACAACGCGCGTTCTCTTGCCATCATGTTAGACAAGCATCACCAGGAATGGGCAGATCTTGCGATCAAGGCAGCAAAGGAAGGTATTCAACCACCTGTGAAGCCAAGCATCGAAGAGCTTGTACAGCTTGCTAAGTCTCTTATGAGTGCAGCAAACGAGCAACAACAAACGCCAGAAATGGCTGAACAGCAACCTGAGGGACCTGGACAACAGGACCTTATGATGCAACCATATCAGTAAGGAAACTAAATGGATAAGTATCGGAAGTCGGCCGAGAAGAGGCTCGATCCCAAAAAGATGCATCCCGACGCCGCGGCTAAAGAAGCGCTAGTAAACGCAGCCTTCTCTAGTCGCGAACGTGAGATGTTTTTTGAAAGTGCTTACGGGGATATCCTCGTGCAGTACTTCATTCAGTGGCTTAAGACAGACCCACATGAAGCTAAGACGCGAGAGTTTATCTATAACTCAGCGTTAGCGCTAGGCGATGTTAAAGCAAAAATGATCCAGTACGAGATGTACGGACGAAATCTACCTTACATGGAAGGAACCGAGGACAATGGCTAATCAAATTATTAACTACACTACTCTACTGAAGAACGTAGAGCAGATGATCAACTTACTCGAGTATGATGCTATGCGCTCTGCTGGTAAGGCGAAAGTTAACGTACATTCTATTCATGCTCTTTACGAGCTTGCAGATCGCTACACCGAAATGCTCACCAAACATGTTGAGCCCGTGGTAGTTCCAAAGCAAGTTAAAAAGAGTGTGGAGGGATAATTAGATGACAACAAAAGCAACAGGTACTCTACCCGCAATGGATGATATGCCCGCAGCTGAACCGACGGAACAATCACTCCTTGATGCCGTACTTCGTGGATCCGAATTTCTAAAGGGTCCGAACGATGTGCCGCTACCAGATGAGGACGAATTTGTTGAGGTTCCGGATGACTCTGCATATGAAGACGACGATGCAGATGAAGACGTTAGTGAAGAGGAGAGCGAGTTTGACGAAGATGAAGACGTAGATGAGGATGCCGACGATGAGTCCGCTACCCAAGACGATACAGTTTTTACCTCCGAAGATCTCGATCTGGACGCGAAGGTCATGGTCAAAATTGACGGTGAAGAACGTGCCGTGTCTTTCGGGGATCTGTTAAAAGGATTCCAGACTGATGCACACCTCTCAAAGCAAGGTCGCGAACTAGGCGAAGCACGTAAGGCACTAGAAGAAGAACGCAGTGAACGTATGCAGGAGCTTGATAAAGCTTCTGAACTTTCAAACGCTGTTCTCATGGGTGCTGAGCAGGTTAAAGCAAAAGAATTCCACGAGATCGAAGCCCAAATTAAGAAGGCTCGGCAAGATGGTAACACGTATGAAATCAATGACCTAAAAGACAAGCGTGAGCAGACTCAATCAGAGTACTGGGAAGCGCGACGTAACCGTGAGGGTATGCAAGAGAAGTGGGAGTCCAAGAAGAAAGAAGATGCTGATATGCTATTACAGCAACAGCTCGCTTCATTCTCCGAGACTATCCCATCTCTGATTCCGGATTTTAGTGACGAAGTCGCTATGTCTATTCGGGACTTTGCTATCGAAGAAGGGATTGAGGAAGGCCTCCTCAGCTCTGTAGTCGATCCTATGGTCGTCAAGTTCATTGATGATTATCGTCGCCTGAAACAAGGCGTTAACAAGGGAACAGCAAAACGTAAAGCGGCCCCAGCAAAGAAGGCAATCCCTGTTAAGAAGTCTAAGACACCTGCCAACAAAAAGCAGAATGCTGAAGATATGCGTAAAGCTCGCGCGTTCCGAGAGAACTCGAGCGACGAAGATCAAATGGCATTCTTGCGTGATTTTGCAAGCAAATCTCTAAATCAACGATAAAACTCTAGGAGTATTTTACTATGACAACTACAATTGGTGGACGCGGTACAGCCGGTCCAGGCGGCCCGATTCGCGGAACTGGTGCTAACGTTTCTCAGCGTGAAGACCTTGCGAACTTCATTACAATGATCACTCGTGACGAGACTCCGTTCTTGTCTTCGATTGGCAAAACAAAAGCTAAAGCAATCTACCATGAATGGCAGACTGACGAGCTGAACACACCAGGTGACTCCCGGATCGGTGAAGGTCAGGACTATATTGCTCCTGATGGTAGCGGTCTTGCAGATGTATCCCCGGCGGCTACTCCGACTGTTGGTTCTGTATTTGCTGTTGGTGGTGCTACTCGTACACGTCTCGGCAACTACACACAAATCAACGGTAAGACAATTGCTGTAAGTGGTACACGCCGTGCGGTTGACCAAGCTGGTGTTGCAGATGAGTACGCTTATCAGCTCAAGAAGCGTGGCACAGAAATGCGCCGTGACATCGAGCATGATATCGTGAACACAGGCAACGTTTCTAACGCAGCCGGTACTTCCGGTAACCCTAACGCCCGTACTATGGGTGGCTTTCAGGCTTTCATCAACGATAGCTCTACTGCTTCCTTCGCGGGTACAGGTGGTTCTGTTTCCGCTGGTTCGTCCGACGGTACAGGCGTTATCACACTTGCTAACGAAGAAGATCGTGGCGCGTTGGCTTTGTCTGACGTTGACGCAGTCATGCAGGGTATCTACGAAGAAGGCGGCAAGGCATCTAAGATCATGCTGTCTCCAAAGCTTCGTCGTGACTTCTCTGACTTGATGCAGACTGAGACTAACGTCCGTCGTAACATCGACGCAGACGGTAAGCTTCGTCAGTCCGTAGACATCTACATGTCTGACTTCGGTGAACTGATGGTTGTTCCTAACTACATCATGGGTCTTAACGCACCAGCTGTTGGCGCGTTCGGCGGTGGTGCTGGTAACGCAGCTAACTGGGGTAACTCCTCCGCATTGATCTATGATCCAATGTGGTTTGCAGTTGCTACCTTGCGTCCTATGCAGGAAGTTGAAGTCGGCCAGAAGGGTGACTCTACTGCCGGTATGTTCGTAGAAGAGTGCACACTTGAGGTTAAGAACCCTAAAGGCTGTGGCGCTATCTATAACTTGGTCTAAATAGACCTCTGGGGAGAGGGAGAGTTTTCTCCTTCTCCCCTATTTTATTTCACATTGTTAGGAGAAAGAATGATGTATGTAATTCAAGGAACACTACCAGCGGACCACTTTGGTGTGACAACAAACCTAGTTACCGACGTATACACTATACCGGCTGAATCATGTGTTTGGACGGTAGCTGCAAATGCTGCGGGTGGATATTCCATCGCAGACGTTTACTGGACTGTAGGAGCAACAAACGTTGTTGTATCAGCAGCACAGCTAGGACACGTGAGCAAGACTGGTCGCTTTGTAAAGCACACAGTATAATATAAGGAGAAGAGGACATGGCAAAGTGGAGAGTTAAACCTAGTCAAGACAAGCGCACGTCTATGACAGGGACTTTCGAGTACGAATCAGGAACGGTTGGCGGAGAGCATACATGGAGTGTGTCTCAAGATGTTACGCCTTTCATTGAACAGGCAAAGATAGACAGAGAACTTCAAAAGACTGGACCAAACAGTATGAAGAAGTTCGCAACAGTTCCTGATATCGTAGCTATAGATATTAAAGACAAGTGGGGCCTAGATCTCCACTCCCCGACGTTCATGCATGATAAGGATAGTCTTGCAAAGTTCATGATAATCATTCGACAGGAATATCCTTACCTCCTGTCAACCTAAGGAGGTCATATAATGGCTGACACATTTAGCGAACTAGTTATTCGCGTTCGGGATTGGTTGAACCGCGATACGGACGTTATCAGTGATACTATCGTACAAGACTGTATACGATGGGCCGCCGATGATGCCTATCGCACATTACGTGTTCCACCCCTAGAGTGCACCGCTCTTTTCACCGGACTCGGTGAACTTGTTCCAGAACCCTCGATCGGTGGGCTTACAGTTACATCTTTCGGTGTGCCTGCTGATTTGATTGAAGTAATCAAAATACGCACAACAAACTCTGAAGGTAAGACTGTCCGTGTCCTCGATTCGAAAGTAGATGTACGTACATTCTTCAATCCGGAGTCCGAGCGAGTCAACGCTTATAATGGATGGACACGCAAAGGAAACCGCATCTATATCACAACTCAAGTGGGAACGATAGCCGGTGAATTTAGTAGTTCAGAGACGTATGTTGAGCTTTATTACTATCGCCGTCTTGCAGCGTTAGACGCTCTATACACAGTAGAGGCTGCTAACTTCGATGCTTCAAGTTCGTACATTGAACTAGCAGAGACTCAAGCAGGAGCAGCAGCATTCGGTGAGGGATTTCTTCAGATTCTAGATAACAACGGAGATCCCGTTATCGAGAACCCACCGCTTACTGATACTGTGTTCGCAGTTGGAAACACAGCAGTCGATACCTTGTTGACCGCAGTTGATCCTGCTACAGGCGTTATAAAGTTCATCGGGAAAATCCCAAATCATTGGCTTCTCAACGAGAATGAAAAGCTTCTAATCTATGGTGGTCTCGCAGAGGCCTTCGCTTATCTTCAAGAAGACGACCAAGCGCAGAAGTACAAAGAACGGTTCGTAGAAGAAATCTCACAGCTCAATGATGAAGATGTTCGTCGTAACGCAACTGGTGGTACAATTCAAATGAACTTCAACGGGCGTGGCCTGATTTAATAGGAGGCCATCATGGCAGCAGGATACACAACGTCGGCCTCTAAAGGAGGCCTATTCACTCATAACGAGAACGCAACTTCTCTATCGCACGTTAACTACCTTCGAGATGCCTATCTTGCGTCTGAGGCGCTCTCAGAAGAAATCGCTGCGATCGTTGCTCAGGCAGTCGAGGGTATCGTGCAGACTGACGTAGACGCACACCTAAATACTGGCGCGGCAGGGGCGGGCGAGATTCTGTCGTGGACTGGCTCAGACTATGACTGGGTTGCTGAATCAGGCGTAACTGTTCTTACTGCACTAACTGATACTCCTGTTGGGTACGGCACTGCCGGACAGATTCTTGCAACTAATGCCACCTTAAACGGCACAGAGTGGGTAAATAGTGATAAAATCTACGTGGGGACTACAATCACTACTGACGCATCTATCACAAATGCTGATCTTGTGGGTAATGTATTTTATGATGTAAGTGCGGCAGCTATTATAACAGTTCCACCCAGCCTTACAGGAACTGAACCCGTAACATTCCAGCAGACTGGTGTAGGCGCTGTGACATTCGCAGCTGGAGCCGGGGTCACTATCCAAGCACTCGCAGGAAACCTATCCATCGCAGGCGAATTTGGTTCAGTCACTCTGGTCCCCAAAGGGGGCGATGTTTATGGTTTAATTGGTGCACTAGCATGATTAGTCTATTACTTAGCTCGGTATCTGCGTCTGCTATATTAGCAGCTGGGAATACTGGGGCTGTAATTGTAAAATCAATAGCCCGGTATGCGCTTCTCAAAGCCGATCCTGACACAACAATAGTAAGATCAATAGCCCGGTATGCTCTTCTCAGAGCCGATCATGACACAACAATAGTAAAATCAATAGCACGCTATGTGCTGCTTCGCGCTCCATAAAATAAAGGAACTTACAACATGGCTATAGACTATATATTCACAGACATTCCTGCTCAGGCCAGCAGTAATACGGGAGTCTCTGTTTCTTTTGATGCCGCTGGCGGTTCATTTATTGGCAGTGGCCTTCTGATACAACATGTTCTGAGATACGATGCCATTGGTGGACAAATTGAATTCGATATCTCCACACCTGCATATACAGAATTTTGGATGTCTTTTAACTATGAAAACAGTGTCCGACAATCTGCCGATCGTGCTTACCTGACACTCTCTGGTCCTACTCAAGACCTATTTCGTCTCGTTACTGTAGAGACATCTACTGCTGCTGCGTCAACTCAAAGAATTGAAATCTTCAATGGGTCCACTTGGGATAATCTTGGACTCCTTGATACAGATATGGTATCTGCCTTTTCTGGTTGGCCTAAGTGGGATGTCAACTTCAAACTAGATGCTACCGTTGGCTTCTTTAAACTCTGGAAGGACGGTGTATTAGTCCATGATACTGGGCTTATTGACACTCTTCGTGCAACAGACACCACAATCACCAAGTTTAGTATTGGTTGTACTTATACCTCTGCATCGTACCCTGATATTTGGGGCTTTATAACTGTAGACGACTTGGATACCCGTGGCCTAACGTGGGAGGTAGATATGGCCTTAACTGATGGATTCTACAATGGTTGGGTTGGGGCCGTAGGCAACATTCAGGGTTGGTATCTTTGGGACTCTATTTGGGACGCTCAAGGCATAACTGCCATATCTCCAGGTGAAAAGCGGACATTCAACTTTTTTGACATCCCAACAGAAAACTACCCAGGATATGCGGTTGAGTCAGTAGTTCTTGGGTATGGTGGACAATTTATTGTTGATCCGGGTATGCTCGTTAAGCCTCTGCTGCGGATAGGCTCATCAGATTACACAGAAACAGGCCAAAGCTTTACCGCAGCCGACTCCTCGTGGATGGTCGAGTTACCAAACAATCCCTCCACGGGATCACCGTGGGCAAGTATTCTTGCAGTGAATTCTATGGAGATCGGCATGGAATCCAGCGCAACAGTTTAATCATCCAATTAACCCGTCCCTAATAACAGGGGCGGGTTCTACGACCATCAGGGAGGCAACAATGGCTTGCGCTAGTACACTAATAAACAATGCTCAGTACGCAGCTGAGTGGTACTTCAAACTATCCAGGGCCTACTCTGATGGTACCTCACCTGGAACACCCCCGCCTTTCATAGTAGATCCTAACGACTACAATGATGGTGATACTCCAGGCAACGCTAAGTACTGGTCTGAACTCGGTGAGACTTCTCTCGCCGCTTACGCGGCCCAAGCTTCAGCGTCAGCTACAAACGCAGCGACGTCAGCATCCCAAGCTATGGGTTATGCGGCGACTGCTTTAGCATCACAAATAGACGCAGATAGTTCAGCGTCAGCTGCTCTCAGCTCATCAAATATAGCTACGAACGCCAAGGATGCAGCAGAGGCTTACTCAATTGCAGCGGGTATATCAGCCGCAGCGGCGGACACAGATGCAGACGCGGGCGCGGTATCAGCAGCAGCAGCAGTAATCTCTGCCGAAGCCTCATCAACTTCAGCTACGAACTCTGAAGGTTACATGCTATCAGCAGAGGCCGACATGTGGGCTGCTGAAGCCGCAAGGCAAGAAGCGGAGTATTGGGCGCAACAAGCAGCGAATAGTGCAGCTGCTGCCGTCGGATATGACCCTTCTGATGAACTCACATGGATGGACTACGTAGGCAACTGGACAGAAGAGCCTACACTGGTAGGCGCAACTGTTGAAGGAGATGTGTACTCCTATGTGTACACGACAAGTACTTACTACAGGCTGGTGCCTTACAGCACCTCTACTCTTAAAGACTCCTTCTATGAAACATGGAACGGGTCTGACCTGACAAACTTAGTAACGACACGAACACTCAATATATAAACTGGAGAATACTAGATGGCTTTTGTATCAACCGACTGGTCCATCGCTGCTAATGGCGATATTCGCTATATTGGCGATGATCACAATGGGGCGGCTCCGTCCTACTCAACCGTAATTGACTTTCACCGTAACCTGCAAGACTTCGCTGACGATGCTGCAGCTTCTGGTGATGACCTGCTTGACATCTCAAGCCTAACACCTTCTGACCGTTCAACTGATAACATTATCACCTTGCTCAACGGCTTCAACATTGGTGCAGCAGAGAGTGAGCATCTTTATGACGGTACTATCATTCAAAACGCCGGTGCTGACGTATACGATGGTATCGTTAACTTTGGCAACCCTGAAGTAGAACTCGGTGTCGTTCAAGACGGTGCTGTTCTTGCTGATGACTGGTGGAACCAAGGTGGCTTCCACGGCGCTGCTACTGGGGGCTCTACTTCCACTCTTATTGACACTGGCTCTGGCTGGACTGTTGACGAATGGGTTGGTTATGTTGTCCGTAACGTTACTGATGGCTCTCAGGGTCTCGTAAGTTCTAACACCGCTGACACACTGACTATTGATAACCTCATGTACGGTGGTACAGCAAACACTAACACTGCTGCTGATGTATTCTACATTGCTAAGGGTCTCAATGCGGATGCCAACAACGGTATTTCTCACCGCTTCATGGTTCCAGTAATCGTTAGTGGTACTGCTACAGATAACCGCAAGATCGTTGGCTTCTGCCGTACCTTTGGTAAGACCTACTCGGAGTTTACTATTAACTCTACCAACAACGGTAACAACGTTCTCGCTGTTTCAGACTCTGGCGACCTTAACAACGCTACATTACCTAACGCTCTCTATAGCTCTGTCGGTACAACCTTTGTTGCTCCGTTTGATTCTATCTCAAACCTTACAGACGGTTACATTGGTCTAGACGTTAACAACGACACAGTTGATGAGTTCTTCTGGTCCCAGTGGGATCGTGGTACAGCCTCCATCAACCAATTTTATGAGTACACCAAGTATGTAACTCGTTATAAGGCTGAGACAGGTACACTCTATGGGCTTGCTGCTGACATCTTCCGTGGCGTCACACACCAGCTTACTATTAGCTCTGGTACAGGCACTTGGGTTGAACCCGAAGCTGTTACTTGGACTGGTGGTTCTGGTCAAATCCTTGCTGTAGATAACACTGCTGGTGCTTCCACTACTAAGGTATGGATTCAGGTTCTGACAGGTTCCGCCCCTACTTCTGGTACAATCACTGGTGCTGGTGCTGCCACAGGTATTGTCTCTGCGGCAACCGCTCGTGCGCTTAGCTTCCCGTTCTCTGGTCAGTCTACTGGCTCGGCTCTGATCGGTGGTTATGGTGTTGGTATTGACACTAACGACCTTAGCGCTTCTGACTTGCTCCGTGCTCTTGATAACCTTACATATCAGCCACCTAACAACGTAACATTCTCTGTTGGTGGTTTGGTTATTGGTGAAGACCGTGTTCTGGTTACTTCAGAGACTGCTGGTACAATCAACAAGACACAACTTCTTTTGAACACTGGCTTGACCACTGCTACAGAGGGTTCTGTTGTTACTACAGTGTCTATTCCTACGGACACACCTTCCTCTGGGACAATCCGTGTAGTTAACGACTCTGGCTTTGACCGCTTGTTGAACTACACTAGCTTCACTGGTAGCACGTTTACACTTGACACTAACTATGCCTTTAACGGTGTTGATGAACTGGATTCTGCTACAGCAGGTAACGGTGTCTACATTACTTACATTGATAAGCTGGCAACAGCAACTACAGAGAACTTCACTGTTGTTTACAACGCTGATCGTCCACTGTTTATCCGTGTACGCGATGGTGCTGGTACTCCGATTAAGACGTTTGAGACTACAGGTTCTATCGGTTCTGCTGGTGGTTCTACTACCGCAATTCGTACTTCAGACCTATAAAGAGGATAAACCATGGCCGCTCCCATTTATACAACAGACTTAGTTGACATCACTACAGCGGAAACGCTAACAGGTTGGTCTGCCCTTGGGGGCGGCGCTGCTGCGCTTTCTGATGAGACAGACTACTATATCCAAGGGAACCAGTGTGTTTCTAAGGCTGGCTTTACTGCTACTGAAAAAGGTATTATCTTCAGTGCAGGGGCAACTACGATTACTGCTGGAGATGCAGTTTACCTTTGGGCAAAGCAAAACAACCGTAACTTGATGGATACCCAAGCACTCGGCGGCACACAGTTTGTCGTCGGGTCTGGTACCAACGCTTACGACCACTACTACATTGATGGTAGCGATAGTGAGGGTTCAGCCCTAGCTGGTTGGCGTATCTATGCTGTAGACCCTACAACTACTCCAAGCACAACTACAGGAAACCCCAATGCCACTGATTTCTTTGGTGTGTTGTGGAAGATTCTTGGTTCAGGCTCTCTAAAAGGTTCCCCAAACGGAATTGACGTTATTCGTCATGGTCGTGAACTAAGAATTACAGACGGTGACTTGGCTAACGGCTATGCAACTTTTGCTGGCGCTGCTGCCTTTGATGCTGACACAACTCGCGCTTGGGGCCTACTAACACCTATTCAGGGTGGTAACCTTTTCCACGGTCACCTAGTTCTTGGTCAAGCAGGTACGCCTGTAGACTTTAGAGATAGCAACAGATCAATTATTGTTCTAGATGATACCTTCCTGTCTTCAACATTCAATGAGATTTCTATTGTAGATGCATCTTCTAATGTTGAGTGGACAGGTATTACCCTCTCTCACCTTGGCACTACATCACCAACGGTTCTAAACCTTAATGTAGGAACATTTGTTGGTAGAAACTGCCGCTTCTCTAGGGCTGGTATCACTACCTTCAGTTCAGGACAAATCTGCACAGGTTCTGCTTGGGAAGTTTGTGGTCAAGTTGTCGCTGGAGGGGCTATTCTTACTAACAGCAGCATCTCTGGTTATGAAGGTACAGCTAATACTTCTTCCATGCTCTACAATGTTGCTGCTGACCCTGATGGTGAGCTAGATGGTATGTCCTTTGAAAAGGGTACTGCTGCTACTCACTCTATTGAATTTGGTACAACTAGCCCGCTAACAATGACCCTACGCAACTGTGACTTCATAGGCTACAACGCTTCTAACAACGTAAACGACAGCCTGTTTCACATTAAGCGTACTACAGGGACAGTTACAATTAACCTTGTTGGTTGTTCTACTGATACTGCCTTCTCTTACCGTACAGACGGTGCAACAGTTGTCTTTGTCATCGACCCTGTAACTACACTTATCAAGGTCGTGGATGCCACTACTAAGGCTAACCTAGTCGGCGCTCGTGTCCTCATCCAAGCTGCTGCTGGTGGACCTCTGACAGCGGGCGACACGATTATCTCTGGGGCTACTGATGCTAACGGTGAGATCACTGACTCAAGAACTTTAGCCGCTAACCAACCGATCACAGGTCGTGTTCGTCTTTCAACAACCCCCGGAGACCTTTACAAGACAGGGGATGTTGTTGGTACAATTAACTCGCTGTCAGGCTTTAGTACGACTGTTCAGCTTATCCCAGATGAGTAAACCATGACAACAGAACTACAAAGAGAAATCACAGCACAGAACGTTGACAAGCTTCTTGCCGCTGTTTATGCTGAGCGGGAGGCCCGTGAGGCGTTATACAAAAAGATCGTAGCGATGGAACAACACGTTCAAATGCTAACGGGGCGGCTACAACAAGCTGAGTCTAATGCTCACGCCGCCCTCGCTATTGTCAGAAACATGAACGGAAGTTCTACGACATAAAGGAGCTCATTTATGCCTATTTCTATTGATTGGGGTACGCAAGTTATCTCCATCCCACGGTCAGACATGATCCTGCTCCAATCTGTACCTACAGAAATCAGGGAACTTGACCTCAACTCTTTCCGACTAGAACTAAAAGACATCGAAGACAGTACGCTTGGTATGACCCAACCCACAACCCACAACCACGTTGCCCCTATTGGGGTTGGTGGTGTTACTCTTGCTCGGGTTGTAGAACTTATTAATGGCTACACAGTAACCTTTGAAGATGGTCAGTATGCTGTAAACCTCTCAGGAGCCAATACTAACCTAGCCGATAAAGTTAACGTTAACCAAGTATCTGTTCGTTCTTCTAACTCTGCTGGTCTGGTTCAGACATCTGAGATTGAGTATTCCTCATTCCAGAACGCTGTTACGATTGATATTGTTAACGGAAAGTCAGGACAAGCGTACCCGCTAGGAACCGCACAGTTCCCTGTAAACAACCTTACAGACGCTAAGTTTATTTCTCAACTCCGAGGCTTTGATGTAATCAAAATCAAGGGTAACTTTACGTTTGAAACTACGGACATTATTGACAACTTTGAGTTTATTGGACAGTCTTCAACGAAGACATACATTGGTCTGACAGATGAAGCTAGTATTACTAACTGTGTTTTCAGGAATGCTACTGTTTCAGGTTTTCTAGACGGTAACAACAACCTTACTCACTGTCGTATTGAGGGGATCGACTACGTAGATGGTAACGTGGAGAACTGTGAAATTGGTATCGGGGATATTGTTCTTAACGGAGAGCTTGCAAGCTTTATCAACTGTTACTCAGGTGTTCCTGGTGGACAGGCAGAACAGACTGCCACTATTGACCTTTCTGGTGGTGGTACAAACCTCATTATTCGTAACTACACTGGTGGTATGAAACTAATCAACAATGCCGTTGGTGATGATAACGTATCTATCGATATCCTTTCTGGCCAAATTGTTTTTGACAGCACTATTACCGCTGGAACGTATACAGTACGAGGTATTGGTAAGGTGGTTGATAACTCTTCTGGGACTGCTGTGGTTAACGTGGAAGTCCTTGACAGCCAGAACATCAACAGAACTACCTTTACTGACGGTGGTGTCTACCTCCAACAAGGCGCTATTGATAGCACCGTAACCTACCCTCATGGTACACCTGCACACCCTATCAACAATATGGCAACTGCCATCGCTATTGCTCGACGTGAAGGCCTTACTAAGATTTTCTTATCAGGTTTCTTTATGGCTTTGGCAACAGATGACCTCTCAGGTATTACTGTTATTGGTGGTTCTGGTTCTGGTAATGTTCTTCTGCTTCAGGCTGGTGTAAATACTGTTTCATCAGGTTTTGAGAAGCTCATTCTTGCGGGACAACTCGGTGGTCTATCACGTATTGTAAACTGTATCCTTGGTGCAAACGGTCTTGGTGCCTTTACTGAGTGTGAAGGTCGTGTTGTAGATTCCATTATCAACACAGCCGCAGGTATAACACAGAAAACTACAGGAGCAGGAACACTTTTTGAGAACTGTAGCTTCATTACACCGAATGACTTGCAGGTCACTGTAAATGCTAATGGTAAAGCTTTCTCTCTGAGGAAGTGTACAGGACACATTATTATTTCTAACGCTACCAGTGTTGAAGCCCAGGAGTTAAACCTCCAAGGTGGACGCCTTGAGATTGATGCAAGTTGTACTACTGGTTCTTTCTATATCTCCGGAGATACAAGCTTAACAAACAACACAGGCGGAACTACTGTTATAGATGCTTCTACAAATAGTTCTCTAACAACAGTAAACGAGGGCGTTAAGAAGGCTTCGCTCTTAATACCACATAATGAGGATTTAACTTAATTATGGATCCTCAATAGGAGAACTATTATATTGGAAAATGCCATCAACGCTATCAAACTGCTCATAGGG
>Ga0196889_1000245_pt1 | contig 17241 bp, 20 predicted proteins | sample VirMetDEL_Nov_12_FD_166415 | JGI IMG/M metagenome (GOLD analysis project Ga0196889, IMG submission 166415) | Aqueous microbial communities from the Delaware River and Bay under freshwater to marine salinity gradient to study organic matter... | ecosystem: Environmental > Aquatic > Marine >...
GGCATCACTCTCCAGGATCTACAAGCTCGTCAACTACAAAGAGATCAACCTGAAGCTGACACTAATAAGATAAACAATAACAATAATTCATTAGAAGCTTCGCCCTTTTGGGTTGAGCTCTCTGATCAACTTCCTGAGTCTGCTAAACAACTGGCTCAAGAGATCCAAAAGACACGTCCCGAGTTGTCTCAGGTCTCTCCTCTTAGGCTGTGGACAGACTTTGTAGCTTTCAACAGACTCAAAGGACGTAAGGGACTCATACGTCTCAAAGCCTTCTTCGGTTTCCTGAGAGTCTGGGAGGACCGTCTAGAGCCAACTAAAGCTCATAGGCCTGTATCCCCTGCCCCATCCCTTACTGAGCATCAGAGAGGCTTCCAGGAGCTCTGTGCGTCTGCCAGAGCTGACAAAGTCCATGAATACAAACAGACCTTAGAACGTCTGTGGGGAATCAATGGCTATGCTTCAGCTGTCAGAGCCATGGCTCAGAAATGGGATGTTAGTCTGTACCGTGCAGCCTTTGCTGTTCACGGTGACTCAGTAAAACAAGGCATTCTAAAAGCCTAACTAAAAAATTCCCTTATTGAGAGTAGTTTTGGCTAGACACCCCTATACACCACACCATATCATACCTTCACCAATGCATTAACGAATGGGAACGTATGTATGTCTCCAGATAGAGAAGCCCTTTTGGGGCACCAAATGAAAACACTTGAATATCTTAGGGGTCATAGATCTCGCCTACCTGCCAATGAATTTGCAGTAGCCAACATGCCTCGGCTTTTAAAGCACGATCGCATCCTCAAGTTCTTTAAGAAAAACCCTGATCCGATCTACACATCAGAGCTTTCCAAACGACTCAATATTGGCGCTGATCCACTCAGACGCCTGTGCCGCACCTTAGTTGTTCGCGGCTCTCTGAACAGCAAACGAACCAACATAGGTGTCATGTATTACACGCCTTAGAATCTGGACCTTGTTTATCCTCCCTGTTGCGAGGTCCAGAACTATCATGAGATGTCTGATGTATCTTCGCTCCATCCGTCTCATGATAGACTTACCTGACTGATCGAGTCACTCAGCCCTGCTTTGAGTCTTGGCTCTTTCAGTCAGGTATTTTTTTAACAACACCTCAAGCATATCCCCATTGGTTCTACGCTCATGCTTACACAGTGATCTGAACGTGTCGTACACATTCGCGTGCATACGGATAGACATCTGAACCGTTGGATTAGGCTCTCTAGATTCCCATCTCTTAACGGCACTTTCATTACCTTCAAGAACATCCTGAAGAGCTGCAAAGTCTAATTTGTTAACCATTTTCTAATCTCCTTGGCTTACTTTCTAAAGCCTGCGTTGTGTTTACTGCTTGCAACAATTCTATGACCTCTTCCGCAAAGAGTTCAGCGTTAGCTATAGCTTTCATGACTCCAGACACGTCGTTGGGATCCAAGTGATATAGATCGCCCCCAAAGTTATGGAGTGATGAAAACGCAGTTCTGCGGTTCAGTTCTGTTGTGAATGTCTTTGCCTGTTGTCGTACTTGTTGGTTTAGCGATTTAGCTAACCTGGATTTTACAGCTGCCTGTGTGTTTGCAAACAGCACTCTAGTCATAATCTTACGTCTCATGGCTTTGCTCTCTAAGGCAACTTGAGCCAGAGTCTCTACTGCACCTTCTGCGTCTGGATGTTCTTCAGCCATTGGGACAATGACAAGATCACTCTCGCCCATGGCATATGCATTCAACCTAGATGCAGTACCTTCTAAATCTAATATTACATACTCAGCTGATTCCTTAGCTGAGTCGATCTCATCGTGTATCCACTTCTCTCCCTTGGTTTTGTAGACCTTTAAGTTCGGAGGAAGTGGTCCTTTGTTTGCCCAGCTCATTAGTCTCTTGGCTGGATCAGCATCTATCAAAAATACTGGAGCGTGCTTGGCTAACGTCGTACCAAGTATGATAGCAGACGTTGTTTTTCCCGCTCCCCCCTTTGAAGATGCAAAGGTTATAACGCCCATATGCATGTTCCTTAGATTTCCCACGGAAGTCTAAGCACATCATTTGACCTAAGTCCACCCTAAAGCTTACCGTATCAAACCACACCGCTTTGTGTGATGTGTTAATATTCATAGAATCAGTAAAGACAGGAACTGACATGCCCCTAACAAATGACCAGCAGGCTGCGGCCGATGCTTTCTACAAATTCCTGTTCAGAGACGATCAAACTTTTATCCTCTCTGGCGGTGCAGGTGTAGGTAAGACGTACATGATGAAGTACCTTAAAGACGTTGTCATGCCTAAGTACACTGATGCTTGTAAGCTGACTGGACTGACTCCTGAATTTCATGACTCAGTCTTCACAGCCACAACCAATAAGGCTGCCGAAGTGCTTGAGAAAGCCATCAACAGCCATGTGCAAACAGTACATTCCTATCTTGGTATCCAAGTGAAGAATGACAACAAATCCAAGCAGCAGGTTCTGATCCAAAATAAGGTTAAGAATACTGCAGGCCTTGTCTTGTTCGTAGACGAAGCTTCCATGATCGACAGCCAGTTGTATGACATCATTTTGCAGAACTCTAAGAATGCCAAACTGGTCTTTGTTGGTGATCATGCTCAGATGGCTCCTGTCTCTGAACGTCTCTCACCCATCTACAAAGATGTTAAAGAAGCTAACTTCATCTTTCTCAATGAAGTTGTCCGTAATGCTCATAGCCCTGCCCTCATGGCTCTGTGTTCGCAACTGCGTACGACAGTGGAGACAGGTGAGTTCTTCCCCATAGATGAAGTTCCTGGCTCCATTGAGTATCTTGACGATCAAGCCATGCAAGCTGAGCTCACACACTACTTTAGGAACCCTAACCCCACATGCCGGATCCTCACGTACACCAACGAGAGAGCCAAGATGTATAACTCTTTCATTCGTGAGCTGAGAAACCTGCCTGAAACATTTGTTCCAGGCGAAATTGTAGTGAACGCTAAAGCTTATTTTTCTAGCACAGATAAAACCTTTGTTTCTGTTGAAAGAGAGCTTGAGATCCTAGAGGTTAAATTGGATCAACCTGCAGGTTGGGCTCAGTACACACCTAATCGTGCTGAGCTAATTGTACATGAGTACAAGGTAAAGCGTCTTGATTCTTCAGCTACTTTTATCATGAGAGTCCCTGCAGACCCTGACATGTATCAGATGATTCTCAAAGCAACAGCTAAGCAGAAGAACTGGTCTGATTATCACCATCTGAAGCAGTCGTATGGTGATCTTAGAGATCCAGAAGCTTGCACCATCTACAAGAGCCAAGGCTCAACTTATGACACTGTCTTCATCGATATTGGTAATATCGGTGTCAGCCGTGATCCAGAACAAGTTGCCCGAATGCTTTTTGTAGGTGCTTCACGAGCACAGAACAAAGTGTTCTTTTATGGCTCACTCCCTGTCCAGTACCAGGGTAAAAAATCAGCATGAGATATAAAAATAGGATTAAAGATATGCATCCCTATCCCAGACAGATCACTGAAGCTATCATTGAAGCTCTTGGACGTTCGACAGAGAAACTGTTGAAGCGTGAGAAAGAGCATCTGATCCATAAAAATGAAGAGCTTGGAGGACTTAGTAACGGCTTTCTCTTAGGAGGCCATTACTTCACCAAGCTTGAAGATCAGGTTAAAATCCATACAGCCATCAAGAAGCCACTGCATCAATCTCTGTACCCTGAAGGTCTAGAGCTCTTGCAAGGAACCAAAGAGCTCGAACAAGACATGCAGCAGTTGACCCAAGGCTTGTCAGTAGTCTTATTTGATTGTCGCACACCCCAAGACGTACGAAATGCTCTGCCTGATACAGTCATGTATCTGTTGCCAGATATTTCTAGTTTTAGCAGAACCAAAGATGAAGCTTGGACCCTTAGAAATAAGCCCCTTCAGATGATGGGCTATCCTAAGACCGCCAAGCTTCTGAACATCTACAGCGCAATGAGGATACTCGAGTAATGCGGTACCAGACGTTTACAGATACCGAAAGCAGCAGCTACGACATAGCTATTTTATCCACAGAACTAGACAGTGTAGCCATGCAGTCTGAGTATCTGGATAACAGTTGTATGGATCCCAAAGACGTCATTGCTTACGAGCTTCACCAGACAGGTAAAAAGACCAAAGTAGCTGTACAAAAAGAGTACCTGGATGATCTCATCCCTACCCTCTCAGACATCGGTGTGACGTATCTCATCGTTACAGATGCTGAGTATTTTAAGACCATCACTGGATCTAAAAAAGCAGAGGCCAACTTAGGTTACGTCATGACAAACGTATATCCTGAACACTTGGCTAACCAGTTCCACGTCCTGTACTGCCCTACGTTCAGAGCCATCTGGCATAATCCTGAGCCAACTAAAGCTAAGATCCAGATTGCCATGGATGCTCTCTTCAACTTCATGAACGATCGGTACACAGCTCCTGGGATCGACGTACTAAAGTTTGCTGATTACCCTCAAACAACTTCAGAAATCTTAGCTTGGCTCAACAAGCTGATTGAGATGGATGTGCCTCTGGCATGTGACATCGAAGCTTTCTCACTCAAGCACTACTCTGCAGGCATCGGTACCATTGCTTTCGCATGGAGCCAGCATGAAGGCATTGCCTTCCCTGTAGATCTTGGGCCTGACGGTAAGCAAGTACGCGACGCTTTGAGGAGGTTCTTCAAAACCTTCAATCAAAAGCTGATCTATCACAACATCAGCTATGACGTGAACGTGCTTATCTTCCAGCTCTACATGGATGACATTTCTGACACCGCAGGTCTTCTTAATGGCCTAGATATCATGCTCAAGAACTGGGATGACACCAAGCTCATCAGCTATCTGGCAACCAACACATGTGCAGGTAACAAACTGAGTCTCAAAGATCAGGCTCAAGAGTTTGCTGGTAACTATGCCGTCGAAGAGATCAAAGACATTACTCAAATCCCTCTTCCAGACCTTCTTGAGTACAACCTCATCGATGCCTGTTCTACATGGTATGTCTATAACAAGCACATGCCTACCTTGGTTAACGATCAACAGCTAAAGATCTACGACACCCTGTTTAAGCCGGCCATTGTAGACATCATCCAGATGCAGCTGACAGGTATGCCTTTGGACATGGCTGAAGTTCGTCGGTCAAAGCAGATCTTTAACCACGATCGTCAAACCGCGCTACACCACATCCAATCACATCCTGAAGTTCAAGAGTTTGTTCAACTGCTCAAAGAACAGCTTGAGGATGACCATTATCAAGATTGGGTCAAACGTAAGAACAACGGAGTCAAAGTCAGACCCTATGTTCCCAAGAAGTTTGACGTAGAAATCAACCCAAACTCACCTCTTCAAATGCAAGGACTCCTCTATGAGCACTTAGAACTTCCCGTCATTGAACGCACCAAAACTCAACAGCCTGGGACTGGATCTGAAATCCTGGAAAAGCTCAAAGCTTACACAGAGGATACAGCTGTTCGTGATCTCTTGAATCGCTTCCTAGAGTTCAAAGCAGTAGATAAAATTTGTTCTACTTTTGTTCCGGCCATGCTAGAGGCCGTGCCATCATCAGACGGCCGGCACTATCTGTTCGGAAATTTCAACCTAGGTGGGACAGTCTCTGGTCGCTTAAGTTCATCAGGTCCAAATCTGCAGACCATTCCATCTACAGGCAGCACTGCAATGAAACGCAAGTATGCCAAGCTTATCAAAAACTGCTTTAAGGCTCCTGAAGGTTGTCTCATGGTGGGTCTAGACTTCAACTCACTTGAAGACATGATCTCAGCTTTAACAACCAAAGATCCAAACAAGCTCAAGGTCTACACAGATAAGTATGATGGTCACTGTCTCAGAGCTCAGTCTTACTTTGGTGATCAGATGCCTGATATTGATCCAACATCAGTAGACAGCATCAACTCTGTCCAAGAGAAGTACCCTACCCTACGACAGGATTCCAAAGGCCCAACCTTTGCTCTCACTTATCAAGGCACGTACATGACCTTGATTGCCAAGTTTGGATTCTCCAAAACTGTCGCTCTTCAGATCGAGAAACGATATCACGAGCTCTACCAAGCTTCTGATGAATGGGTCCAAGACAAGCTTCAAGGAGCCAGCAAGGATGGTTACATCACTTGCGCATTTGGCCTCAGAGTGCGGACTCCTCTTCTCAAGCAGGTTGTCTTAGGAAACAAAGCTACCCCTACTGAGGCGGCCGCTGAAGGCCGTACAGCAGGCAATGCACTAGGACAGTCCTGGTGCTTGCTTAACAGCCGTGCAGCCACTGAGTTCATGCGTAAGGTTAGAGCCAGTAAGTATCGTCTGTTGATCAAACCGATCGCACACATTCATGACGCTCAATACTACGTCATACCTGATGACATTGAGGTTCTCATGTTCTTGAACCAGCATCTCGTAGAGGCTGTTCAGTGGCAAGAGCATCCAAACATTGCACATGATAGTGTCAAGCTGGGTGGTAACACCTCGATATTCTATCCATCTTGGGCTAATGAGGTGAGCATACCAAATCACGCCACAGCAAACCAAATCAGAGAGATAGTCCAAACCAAGATTATTCCTCAACTTGAAAAGAAAGCAGCATAATGACTGACACAAAAACTTCCGCACCTACCAAAAAGACACAAGAAGAGCAGCAAATGTTCTTTTTTATGGCTACAGCTCTGGCCATCTACGGCACAGATGATGGACCCAAGCAACGCCATGTAAACGTGCTTCTTGAAAGCCCTCAGATCCATCTGGCAAAGAAAGACCTGCAGCACATGAACCGCTCTGTCATTGCTCGTATCAATGCAGAGAATGGTATCACACCAGACCAAATCAAAGACGTCGTGATTACAAACATCTCTCTGCTTGGTCACATGGCTCCGTCTGTCTTCCATGCTGAACCAACCATCGAAACCCCTGCTCCCAAGCAATAAGAGTAGGCGTGGAAGTAGGGTGTGATGGTTGCACTCAGCGCTCATAACGCTTGCAGACAAAGTTCGATTCTTTGTGCTTCCACCACAAAATACCTTGATGGATCATCCTGATCCTGTAAGCTTTGAATTCACATCACACCACATCACATCATTTAAACCCGGATCATATTCCGGGTTTTATGATCTTCAGGAGATCCACATGAGTAAGATGACTAATATTACAGGCATCAGCCTGCCCCTAGCTGTTTGGTTAGCTAACGATGACTATGACTTTGTCCCTGGGGATAAGTCTATCTCAGCCACAGCACTTCTTAAATCCACACGTCAAATTCTACTTGGTGAGCGTCTTACTTCAGAGGTTAGACAGACACCTGACGTAGCAGACCGTATCGCATCCAGCTTTGGTACAGCCATTCACGACAGCATTGAACGTGTGTGGTCTGACCCTAAAAAGATTGTACGTGCTCTTGAGAAGCTCAACCTGCCCAAGCAAGTCACAGAAAACATCCGTATCAATCCAGGCGATCTTGAAGAGGGTGAAATCCCTATCTGGCTAGAGCAACGTGGATCCAGAGAGATCATGGGTTACACCATCTCAGGCAAATTCGACATGGTTGTAGATGGAGACCTTCATGACTTCAAAACCACGTCTGTGTACTCTTACCTGAGCGGTAACAAAGATGAAGATTACTCTTTGCAAGGCTCAATCTATCGTTGGATCCATCACGACAAAATCACCAGCGATACCATCAAAATTGAGTTTATGTTCACTGACTGGCAAGGCGCACAAGCTAAGCAGAACAGTGACTATCCTCAGCAAAAGCTTCACCAACATTCTGTCCCACTGCTGTCTCTCAAGGAGACTGAAAAGTGGATCATCAAAAAGCTTCGGCACCTAGAGCAGTATGCTTCGGTAGATGAAAAGCTCATCCCAGAATGCACTGACGTAGAGCTATGGCGCTCTTCCCCTGTGTATAAATACTACGCAGACCCAGCCAAAGCATCCCTACCAAACTCACGCTCAACCAAGAACTTTGACAACCTTATGGAAGCAAACGCGTTTCGCGCATCCAAAGGTAAAGGCATTGTCGTGACTGTCCCAGGACAAGTTAAGGCATGTGCCTACTGTCAATCTGCACCCATCTGCACACAAAAGGACCAGTATAACTATGCTTGATATTTCAGGTTATAAACATCATCCCGCCTTGCAGGAAATCTCACAGATTGTCGCTACAGAAACCTTGAACGGTGACCTCCCTTTCTTTCGTACCATCACAGCATACTACTTTTGTACTGTTGCATCACACATGCACACAACCGTTCGAACCATGAACGATGATGAGTGGCCTACCAATGCATATGCATTGTGCTTGGCTCCATCTGGTACAGACAAAGGCCGCACTGTGCATATCCTCGAGAACAAAATCCTCAGCGGATATCGTAAGCGTTTCCTCCAAGAGACCCAGCCAGGAATTGCTGAACTCTCTCTTCACAAAACAGGTATTCGACGTGCCGCTCGCAAAGGCACTTCAGAAGATGAAGAGATTGCCAAGCTCACAACTGATGCCAGCACCAAGGGTGCAATGCTGTTCTCATTTGACAGCGCTACATCTGCAGCCATCAAACAGGTCCGTGAGCTTATCACCATGACCCATGTTGGCTCTCTGACATTTCAGATTGATGAGATCGGCATGAACTTTACCAAGATTGCCGAAGAGCTTAAAATCTACCTCGAGCTCTACGACATGGGCTCACTCAAGCCAAAGCTCATCAAGCACTCCACTGAGAACAAGCGCATTTCAAACTATGATGGAATGTCTCCAGCCAACATGTTGGCCTTTGGTTCTGACGTGAAGCTGTTTGACGGTGGTAAGATCCAAGCAGAGTTCATCGACTTCCTCAACAGTGGGTACGCCAGACGCTACATGTACGCCACAGGGAACGCTAAGAACACAGGTACAGGCCTTACCCCCAAGGAACGTATAGCAAAGATCTCAGACCCCGCTCACAGAGCCAATATCGCTAAGTGGAATACCCACTTCACTCACCTTGCTGACATCTCAAAGCACAACTGGACGATCGGCATTCCTGACGACGTCAAAGAAGCCTTCATGACTTATGAAGACTGGTGCAAGGAACGCGGTAGCGAGTTCCCTGAATACAAAGAGACTTTCCGTCTTGAGATGATCAATCGTCACAGCAAAGTTCTTAAGCTCGCTGGAGCCTTTGCCTTTATTGATGAATGTATCGAAGTTCAGATGTTCCATCTGGAAGCAGCCATCAAGCTGATTGAAGAGTCTGGCCTTGCCTTCAACAACATCATGACCCGTGATGAAGGCTTTGCCAAACTGGCTCGGTTCTTGGCATCTGTACAGGAACCAGTGACCCATGTGGATATCATGAAGCACCTGCCATTCTACAAGAGCACTGCTTCTATGCGTCAGGAACTTATGAATCTGGCTACCACTTGGGGCTACAAGAACCACATCATCATCAAGAAGACCTACAGCGATAACATCGAGTGGTTCCAAGGTGAGACCTTAGAAGAGACAGACATTGATGACATGCATTTTTCCATGTCTGATCACTTCGCTTACAACTATGAAGTCCCAGATGTGAAAGTCCCTTTCACAGAGCTTCACAAGATGACCCAACAGCCAGGGTTTCACTACTCTTCACATGCGTTCCGTGGGGACCATAGGCACTCAGAAAATGTCATCCCAGGATTTAACATGCTGGTCTTTGATATTGATGGGACAACAAGTCTGCAGACCGTACATGATCTTCTCAAAGATTATACGTACATGACGTACACCACCAAACGTCACACACCTGCTGAACATCGCTTCAGGCTTTTGATGCCTACCAACTACAAGCTTGCTCTCGAACAAGAAGAGTTCCGTGAGTTCATGGCTAACATCCGTACTTGGCTGCCATTTGATACAGATCCAGCATCTGAGAAAATTGCCGGCAAGTGGACGACTTTCTCCAAAGGTACATACAATTACAACCAAGGTAGACTCTTTGACGTGCTGCCGTTTGTACCTAAGACATCACGTAATGACGATCTGCGTGACGAGAACAAGAAGCTCCATAACCTTGATAGTCTAGAGCGTTGGTTCGCTCAAAACATCTCACCAGGAAACCGCAATGACCTGTTCTTCCGGTTTGCAGCTGCTCTCCAATCAGAAGGGCTGCACTATCCTGAGATCGAAGGACGTGTCTTGGACTTCAACAAGAAGCTCAAAGATGGGCTGACCGAAGATGAGCTTCGGAAGACCGTGCTTGTGACCATTGCGAAGAAATTTCACAACCAGCCATAAAGCACCTTAACCGATTACACTTCACACCATAGTGTATCACTTCACACCAAAGGACATCACATGACTACCCAAAACGACCAACTCGTTCTCATTTGTGGAGAGAGTGCTACAGGCAAATCTGCTTCACTTGAGAACCTACCAGGAGGACAGAGGGTACTTTACCTCAACTGCGAAAGTGGCAAAAAACTACCCTTCAAAAACAGCTTCGACACCAAGATCATTGATGATCCATACCAAGTGTATGAGGCTTTTGACTATGCTAAATCCACAGATCTCTATGACACCATCGTTGTAGATACTCTGACGTTCTTGATGGACATGTTTGAAAGCACCTACATTATTGGGTCTGAAAACACGATGGCAGGCTGGCAAGCTTATCAGCAGTACTTCAAGAACTTGATGCAGCAACATGTCTCCACCTCAAAGCAGAGCGTCATCTTCACTGCGCACACACGCTCAGATCTGAATGAAAAGAAGATGGAGATGGAGACAGCAGTACCCGTAAAGGGTGCTCTAAAAAACAATGGTATCGAAGCTTACTTCTCTACCGTTGTAGCAACCAAGAAAATGTCGCTTAAAGACTTGGTTGATTACAAGAACGACATGCTCAACATCACAGAAGAAGATGAGATGTTGGGGTACAAACATGTCTTTCAGACACGACCCACAAAGCTGACAACAAATGAACGCATCCGTTCTCCTAAAGGACTCTTTAGCATTAAAGAGACCTACATGGATAACGATGCAGCACTGTTGCTTGACCACTTGCGTCAATATTACAGCTAATCACACCACACCAAACCAATCCAAATAGGAGAACCAAATGAACAAAGTGTTCGCAAAACTTGAGACAGCTGATGTAGAACAGGCAGCCGACGTTGTAGGAGGCGCAGTAACTGCTCTGCCAACAGACGTCTATTCTGGCACCATCAAGCTGGCATACGTAGGTACATCCCGTAGCTCAGATGCTCAGAGTGTTAATCTTCATATCGATATCAACGGTACAGAGATTCGTAACACTGTCTGGGTCGTCAGTGGCAAAGGCCTGATGTACTATGAGAAAGAGGGATCCAAGATCCCGCTTCCAGGTTTCTCACTGATCAATGACATCTGTATGCTTGCCACAGAGAAGTCTCTGACAGAGCAAGAGTCTGAAGAGAAAGTCGTAAAACTCTGGGACTATGAAGCAAAGAAAGAACTGCCCACATCTGTGCCTGTTCTGACTGGGCTGACAAATGTTCCAGTGAAGTTGGCCATTACTCGTCAGATTGTTGATAAAAACAAGAAAGACGAGCAGTCAGGTAAGTACGTTCCAACAGGCGAAACCCGTACTGAGAATGAACTTAACAAAGCATTCCATCCTGAGACCAACCGTACTGTAAATGAGTATCTTCATAACATCGAAGAGACAGAATTCTACACAGCTTGGCTGGAGCGTCACAAAGGCAAAGACCGTGATCGCTCCAAAGGTACCAAAGGTGGTTCTGGATCTTCAGGTGTAGGCAAGCCTGGAGCCAACACAAACTCAGCAGCCAAGAAGTTGTTCGGCTGATGATGTATATTGGAATCGACCCTGGTTTCACGGGGGCTGTAGCTTTCTACAGTCCCCAAGACTCATGGGTTGATATCCATGACATGCCTACGGTCACAAACCCCAAAGGTAAAACGATCGTAGATCTCTACGCCCTACATGCCTTGCTTGATATTTCTGCTATGGGAAAACCATTCACCGCCATACTAGAATATGTCGCTGCAAGGCCAGGGCAGGGGGCTCCAGCTACCTTTCGCTTCGGCCAAGGGTACGGAGCCCTAGAGATGGGACTTGCTGCTCACAAGATCCCTGTACGGTATGTCACACCTACCAAATGGAAAAAGCACTTTGGCCTAAACAAAGACAAAGGCGCATCTCGAGGACTGGCACAACAACGCTTCCCTCAGTTGGCTCACGTCTTTTCTCGGGTCAAAGATGACGGTCGTGCAGAAGCGGCTCTCATTGCTCTTTACGGACATGAGGCACTGAAATGAAATACTACCATCACATAGATCTAAGCTTCACCGTCGTATCTGATGATCCAGATCCTGAAAATATGAGCGAAACAGATATGCTCACACAAGCAGTAGAACAGCTTATTTCTGTCCTACAAAACGATGACTCTACCATAGCAGTTCGTCGGGAATTCTCCACACCAGACCCAAACAAACTAAATTGAAGGAAACCACACCAATGCAAATCACACTGAACCAAGATGAGATCCATGAAGCAGTAGAGAACTACGTTCGTGGACAGATCACCATTGCTACAAATCAAACCATCGACATTGATTTTACAGCAGGGCGAGGCAGCAATGGACTGTCTGCCACACTGGATATCCGCTCTTCTGGATCTTCCAAAAAGACGCGTATCGCAACTGCCACTACTACGGTAGCACCAGTGCCTGACGCTGAAGAAGCAACTGAGGTTGATGACACAGCTGAAGCTGAAGAGATCGAAGATGAAGATGAAGACAAATTGAGCCCGTTCAGTGATGAAGAGGCTCCCAAAGTGAACCGCTCATCCATCTTTGCTAACGCCAAATCCGCTTAATGCGTACGTTCATTGCAGTAGTTTATGCAGTGATACTTACGCTCTCAATTGTTAGTGCCTTTGCAGCTGCATGGGCTCTAGCAATCCAACTGTTCATCGTCTCCTGCCTGATCTTGTCAGGCCTGCTCTACTTTAAAGTAAGCCGAGTTCAAAAGGAACGTGAACCGTTGGATGTTACATGGGGAATGGGTGAACCTCCAAGGCACTCAGACCCATACCATGTAAGAGAAGGTTGGGACCGTGATACCTCACGTACCAAATAATGAAGAGAGCCTCAGTTGCTGCAAGAAAACCGAGGCTCTCTTCTACTTACTACTGCTCGATGGGAAATCTGAAGCGGTAAGATATATTATATGTAAATCATCGGATTCATCCAATCTACCCATACGATTGAAATTTCTAAGAAAGTTCGTCTTTCGCCCCCAGGTAGGAGATCCAGATGTAACATCACATTTCACATCAGCCAGATAGTTCACGGGCTATCTGGCATTTACACAAAAGGAAACTGACTGATGGCTGACCAGAAATTATTTGTTCAAGGAGCCAAAGTTCAAACGATGCTGCGGGACTTTGATAAATTACGCACTGCCATTCGTTCTCATGACAGCTTTGCCACCGAGGCTGCCTGGGAAAAGTGTGAGCGGTGGCTGGGTCTTAGTTTCTCAACTGGATCCGTTGGTCCCGTAACAGAATTCGAGATATCCGACTCCGGCCGGCTAGTTGCAGATCGCTGTCCTCAGTGCAGGGTCTTAACATCTTCATTTCCTGAACCGTGCCCAGAGTGCGCCACGTGGCTGCGTAATTTAGAGAAAATGGAGACCGACTGATGGCTGATGAAGCGTTTACCAGTGAGGTCATCAGGGCCGCTGCAAAAAAGGTCTACCCAAAAATCTTTGGGTCAATCAATAGCGACGATCTTGACGTTGCCGAACAGGTGTTCCGTTCGATGGTGTCTGAAGTTGTCGCACTGGATAAGTGCGCAACAAATGCACTTGGTGTTTTAGAACTTAAGGAGACTGACTGATGGAGTATGTACTGAAAATGTGGGCGCTTACAGCGATTAGCATTCTAGTCGCTGGCGTGTTTGACTGGCATCCACTCCTATGCGCCATGGCGGGTACATCTTTTGGCTCTGCGTGGATTATGACCCTTATTGAAGTGAAGGGGTATCGACTAACGCGCCCAGAACACACCGCAAACGAACCGTGAAAGTGGAAACAGGCATAAGCCCACAACACAAGGAGACTGACTGATGACATGGATTATACATCTGGGGACCACTTGCCCCGTTGATCCAGATACCAGGATCATCGCAGAAATGAAGTTCTACGGCAGCGGAGACCACGTGGGGCCTATCCCAGCAAGAGACTTTGACTGGGATTACCCAGGTGATCCTGTTGTCAGGTACAAAATAATTAAGCCTTCCCAGCTTGATAAAACTATAGAATTGGAAAACACATCATGACCTCTCCCAAATTTAAAGTAGGAGACAAAGTAGTAATACGTACGTCCACACCTGGACACGATCGACACAACCCAAAAGACGTGTTTACCATACTAAAAGTGTGGACTTTGCCATACACATATCCCCCGTCTTACCTTCTGAAACACTCTCCTAGTGTCTGGCCAGAAAGTAGACTTACCCGCATCTAGACTTTAGTTCACAGCATTCGTCCAAGGGTTCATGCCAAACGAGTCGATGCCCATTTCAGGACCAACAGCATATCCCAAGCTGTCTCTCCACCATGCACCAGCCAAAGAGCCGCTTGGAATGGTGTCAATGTTCAGAAGTGGCCCCAAACCAAAGGTATAGAGCAATGCTGTCAGCGGCCTGTCCCGCATGGTCCTGATGGCAATTTTCATGATCCTGATCTTGTAGTTCATGAACCACAGCATCCCGATGCTCTCCAGATAATCCCGACCTCTCCCAGCATTCCTGTTGTAGTTCACAAACTCTTCACTGATCCGATCCAGTACTTTCTCTTTGTCCTGACCTTTGTTTTTAGTGAGATGGTCGTAAAGAATGGCCTTGGCTATGAAGTCACCATATTGGATCCCTCTATTCAGGCCTTGGAACAGTGCTGTATCCTTGGCCACCAGGAAGTTCTTACCAATCGTCTGTACAGCGTCAGGGAGCTTGTCTGCAGCCTTCTCTATGAAGTCTGAGAACTTCCCCTCCCGAATAGCCTGATCAGCCTCTGTGAGGCTCTCTGAGATGGTTGAGAACTCACCAGCTTCAATCAGAGGAGCAATGCTCATCTTCTTGTTAGAGGCTTCGATCGCGCTGATCTGTGCTTCAATCTTACGTCGCTGGTTCGGGTTCTGGATGTTGATCGACAACTCCAGTTCCAGCTCCAGGATTTTCTCACGGTTCTTCGTGTACTGTGTGATCTCCAGGAACTTGTCTTTGGTTCCTTTCACCAGCTCGATAGGGGAGACCCCCAGTGACAGCAGATACAGATTGTTGGCAATGATGTTATCTTTCATCACTAAGAAGGAACGAACCACGATGGTTGTCTTAGCGTAGCTAACAGCATCCTGTAGATGGTTCTCGACCCATGCTGCATTACGGTATGCCTTCTCACCCATGATGAAAATGGCTGCATCTTTGACAGCTTTGGTTGCTGTACCGTTCCAGCGTGTCTCACCAGTGAAGACATCTCTGACAGAGGCTGAACGATAGCCTACAGCATCAATGATCATGTCTTTCCTGATAGGCAGATACAGCTCAGTACCAAACACCTCAGCTGCATAGTCCTTGATGTCTTTCCCCAGGACATTCCAAGCATCTTTAATCACTGGGTCTGTGGACTCAGCAATGTTGACGTACTCAGTGGATCTCCCATCTGTGATTCCGTCATCAAAGTTCTTCTTGAGCTCATCAATCAAGCTCTTGTTGTATTTGATGGCCAAGTCTTCTTCCAACATACGACCCATCCAGACACCAAGCATACGACCCATGTGGTTATCATGCTCGATGATGCTGGCTTTCTCAGGATCCATGGATCTCTCATAGCCAATGATCTTCCCGTCTTTATTGTAGATAGGCATCAAGCCTTCCACATTATTAGTCAGGTTATCACGCACACCGTTTCTGTTTGCTGTGATACGGTTTGCAGCACGTCCCATGATTGGCCCAGCTGTTGTCCCATTTCGGGTCACACCTGTATGCAGATCAATGCCATTGAAAGTCTGGGTTACTGTCTGAGCAACGCCCTGTCTGAAGGCTGCTTGAGAACCAACAGTAGACTGATAGTACCCGCTAGGTTCACGGTTAGGATCATTACGATCTCCTCTGTAAGGACCGACATAGATGTACCCACTGGTGATCATCTTAGCGTGCTCACTTGCAGGCTTCACTACAAGCTCATGACCTCGTGGAGTGACTGACGGTGCATAACCTTTCCAGCCATTCATACGAAGGAGCTGTCGCTGCTCATCATCAAGACGATCAATTTTTGTGTTCTCTTGCTGACGCACAGTCTGAGACAGCTTCATCATGTTCTCTAGAGCAGTTGGATCTGATTGAGCCAACTCAGCCAGAGTTGCTTTCACATCTGCATCCAGATTTTCAAAAGCTCTCAACGTAACCAGCTTGTCGATCGCTTCTACCAGCTCCTGGCTCACCTGAGCATCTGTCAGACTGTTTGGATGGCCGGCAAGACGTGCAATCGCATAGCTGTTTCTCAGCTGAGTGTTTGTGTTCAGTGTCTTGTCGTTCATGAACTTGCCGAGGTTTATGGCCTTGTTCAGATACATGCGGCCGCGATTACCTCTAGCAAGACGCATCACTTCTCTCTCAGCATCCCGTATGCTTTGGGGCAGTGTGCTTTGGTTTGATACCAGAGCCATGGCTTCAGACGTCTCCAGAGCCATGAGATCAGTATGCAAGATACCTTTGCTCATCTGGTTCCAGACTTTACGCTTCAGCTTTTTAGAGAACATCTTGGCAAGCTCAGCAGGGATCTTCTCACGATAATCCTGACGCATCGCATCAATCTTAGCTTTCACTTGGTTCAGCAGCTTGATCAGACCCCGTGTTGTCGGGTCTGTGCCTTTGAGATCATTCAGTAGGGCGCGTGTTTCATGCGCTCCTTCCATGCCATTAATAACTGTGGTCCAAGCCTTGGCGCGGTCTCCTGCTGTTTTGGAATCCATGATCCCTGTCAGAAGAGACGCTACCTTGAGAGGCGCAGCTACATACTTGTTAGGTGCCTTATCAGACAGGGTGTTCAGCCCGTCGCTTACAGCAGCAGCTCCTTTTTGTAGGCCGCCAGAGAGCATCTCTTCCATCTGGTCGATCGGCTTCAGAGCCATGGCTTCAATCGTGTTCCGACGATTGTCTTTGATGTCAGACATCGCCAGGGTCAGAGAGTCCAACTGATCACGGGC
>Ga0196889_1000247_pt1 | contig 17185 bp, 41 predicted proteins | sample VirMetDEL_Nov_12_FD_166415 | JGI IMG/M metagenome (GOLD analysis project Ga0196889, IMG submission 166415) | Aqueous microbial communities from the Delaware River and Bay under freshwater to marine salinity gradient to study organic matter... | ecosystem: Environmental > Aquatic > Marine >...
AAAACAATTACTATGAAGAGTAAGCGATTTGTTATCAGAAAGTCCCTAATCGGGCAGGGAGTTAAAGTCGAATTCACTAACAAAAAGGGTGAAACCTGGAGTTACGATCACGACGAAGTGTACACCACATTCAAGAGCAAGTTTGACGACATGCCTTGTTTTGAGAAGTACAGTAGCTACACCAACACAAACTGTGTCCCTGCATTCGCTAGAGGCTGCGAGAGTGTTACGGTCAAGTAACTAAAGAGAAGGTCACCGCAAGGTGGCCTTTTTTTTATTGATATATTTTTCACTAGCCAGTAATAATCACCAGACCGCAGCAAGCTGCTATACACAAATACGACCTTATATATATAATAACCTTGAATTTAAAATTTATTAAATTTATTAAATAATTACTATGAAGAGTAAAAGGTTTGTTATTAGAAAGTCACTAATTGGAAAAGACGTGACTATTGAGTTCACTAACAAGAAGGGTGAGACTTGGAAGTATAATCATGATGATGTGTATAATACTTTTAAAAGCAAGTTTGATGAGATGCCCTGCTTTGAAAAGTACTCGAGCTACACTAACACTAATGCAGTGCCAGCGTTCGCTAGAGGCTGTGACAGTGTATCAGTGAAATAAATAGTGAATAAAGGGAGTGACTTAGGTTGCTCCCTTTTTTTTATTTATAAATACGACTTGATTAATATAATATAATCAGTTGTTTGAAATATTTTAATTTTAATTTAAATAAATAATAATTATTATGGAAGAATTAGGAAAAAAAAGAAAGAGTTATAAATGGATTAATAAGCATTATGCTGAATTAGGCATGGAAGAAAGCAAGAGCGTGATCAGAAGCATATCAGAATTGATGGAAGATCAGATGTTTGAGCAAGTAAGAATGCATCTTAAAAATAGAGGCATTGAGGCAGATGAAGAGCATTTAGGTGAGATTGTATCAGATATAATTCATCTCCTAAAGTTTCAAGAAATCAGAGAATTATTCTAATATAAATAAAGGAGGACTTAGGTCCTCTTTTTTTTTATTTATAAATAGTGCTATACACAAATACGACCCTATATATATAATAATATCAACTTTAATATTTAATAATTTAATTCAATACTATGAAAAACGCGAAGTACAACTTAGAGCTACTATTTAATTATAGTGGTCTCTATATCCTTAGAGTGATCTTAAAAAGAGACTCTATAGTGTTTAACTACGACTTTCGAAGCGGTTGCGAGAGAGTTGATTATCCACAGAGTGGCGAGAAAAGCTACAAGTGGGTGAGAGCAATCACCGGTTATGGTGATGGGTGGATAAGATAACCACTCAGTAATATAATAGCTAATAAGGCCTGCCTCTGAAATAAGGGCGGAAGAGTATACTCCGTCATGCGCCACAGCGAAGGAAGTGCTATACACTCGCTAGTATATTACCTTGTTTACAAATACGACTTTATATATATAATAACCTTGAATTTAATTAATTTAATATTTATAACATGAAATATTATTTCTTTTATGTCTCTTGGCCATGTATGGACTTGAGAATAGACCTAAGCAATGAGAATCACACTAAGTTGATCTCTTATTGTAATGAAACGAAGAGTGTTGATCTTACTAAGTCACAGCTAAACAAAATGAGGAGACTTATGAAGGCTGCTGGTTTAGTAGACAGTAATGGTTCTACTGGTGAATGTGGTATACACTATGTTGACCTGAGCTTTAGAGAGTGTAAATACCCAACAATGGAACAGAACTTTGAAGGTGAGATTACCTGCGAGTGGTGTACCAGCGCTGACGTAGAGTAACACTCTAACATATTGATTGAGAAGGCCGACCAGTGAAACAGGGGTTGGAAGAGTATACTCCGTGGTACGTCACAGTTTAGGGAGTGCTATACACTTGCTAGTATGAAGAATTCTCGAAATAAACGAAGCATTTTAGTTATTACCTTATTTACAAATACGACTTAGTGAATATAATATATTCGATCTTAAAATTTATATACCAACTTAATATTATTTACTATGTCTAAGAAAATTAATAGTTTAACTACAAAGCGCTTTGTTATAAGAAAGTCTCTAATAGGTAGTAATCAAGTCATCTCTTTTACTAATAAAAAAGGAGTGAGCTATACTTACAACCATGACGAAGTGTATAATGCTTTTAAAGCGAAATTCGAAGCAATGCCTTGTTTTGAGAAATACAAGTCATATACCAACTCTAACGCAGTACCAGCATTTGCAAGAAGCTTAAGTTCAGTAGTGATTAAGTAAGTTGGTAATAGAGGTCACCTTAATTGGTGATCTCTTTTTTTACTTTTTGCTGTACACTAATGAGCATCGAGCACTAACTCTTCATAGTTATAAAAGTGGGACTATTGCCCCTTACTATACTAAGCTTAACAGGCTAATGTCCCACTTTTTTTTTAATGCTTTGTAAGTGTTGTGCCATTACCATCTACCACTATCTAAAAAAAACAAGTATGGAAAATCTTATTGAAGAAATAAAAGTTGTATTAATAATTTTAATAGCACTAGCTCTTGCTATTTCTTTTGTTCTAATGACTTGAGACTCAGCTTCAAACCTCTACCACTGTTTTTACACTAAAACAACTAATCCACTTTATTTATAAATACGATCACTGGTATATAATAATATCAACTTTAATATTTATAAACCAACTTAATAATACTCATGTCTATTAAATTAAAATTCGACCGTCAAGACTCTTTTAAAAGAATAATAATATTATCAGGTACTACTTACCAGCACTTCGATCTTAACAGCATACCAAAGAACTTCGGTTGCCATGTTACTCAAGATGGTAAAGAGGGTATACCTAGCTTTATTAACTACAAAGGTCTTACTTACTACTTAAAAAATTAAAGTTTTAAATAACATGGTGCTACTATTTCAGTAAATAACAACCATCTCCTAGAAGGATATACGAGACACTATCTGTGCGAGTCAGATGAGATGTTGTTAATTAAACAGAGAATTACTTAGCGTACAGTCTGGTAGGAGCCTTAAGTCAGACCACTGTGTTATTTTATACTAACATTATCCTAGAAGGATATACGAGATACTATCTGTGCAAGTCAGATGATACTGTTAGTTTTATTATTTATTAACATGCGGAGTGAAAGAAGTCAAACACTTCCATAAAAAAAAATACAGGCCATGTGGCTGGGATAGAGAACACGTTAAATAACTATCCAATTAGACAGTAAGTCCACTTAACGCCTCGGTACTTTCATTAGTATCGGGGTATTGGTGGTAAGAAAAATAACTTAATATTTAATATATGAAAACTTCATTTAATTTAGTTAAAAAGCAAAAAGTTGTTCCATTTTGGAAAAACGGTGAATTATTACACTTCGCAGAGCTGGAGGAGTTAAATGGTTTTGCTCACGTTGCTATACAAGTGCTAGACTTTGTAGTAGAAAATTTAGATAAACAAGGTATAACAGATTTAGAAGTAATAAAAAGCTTATATGCTGATCTACTCGATAAAATAGAATTCCAAATTAATAGTGTCGCTTTGGTAGCAAAAGCCAAATCGGGGTTTGTATCTATAAATAGAAGTTAGGCTATTGATAAAGAAAGACTTCAATCATGAGCGATATGATAAGTAATTGCTGTGGAGCAAAAGCTAGCTATTATTCAGACGAGCTATGTGGTCAATGCCTTGAATGGGCAGAGTTTAATGACGAAGAAGAAAAAATATAAATTATGAAAATAGAAGTAAACAAAAATCAACAAGAGATTAATAAAAGAACTCATATCTGGACAGTGACAACTATAGCTAAGGAAAAAGCAAATGCCGGTATCACTAGTTTTTATTATCCTATACCTAGAGATGTAGATATGAGTGCTTATGAGTTAATAGATGCCATTGAAGATGCAACAGAAAATTCTGTATATGGTGGATATAAATGCATCTCAGACGGTAGTATAAAATTCTCAATAAGAAGTTAAAGTAAACATCAAATTAGTTCAATTTATAAATACGACACTTAATATATAATAATACCAAATATTAAAATAATATCATGAAACAAGATGGAGAGTTTTATTGGAACAAAGACACGTTAGATCACTTTGTAAAGCTAGCTAAAACAGCTACTATGGCAGAATTATCTGTTGAAGTTATAAGCTTTGTTAGTGCTGACTGTGCTTTAGAAGATTGTGAGACATACCAAGATCTATACGATGATCTTATGTCTAAGATAGTTAAACGAGTTACTAAATTTAATGCTGTAAATAACACTTGTAGTTATTCAGGATTACCAAATACTAAAAATTATGAGTAAAGTAAAATTCAATTTTAAAACAAAGAACAAAGAAGGTTTTGTTAAAAGTGAAATAGATACTTTATTAAAAGACTACCCCAACATTAATATGGATAAGTTTAACAGCGCATTGATGGGAAATACTTGTATGATGGTAGATAATGAAATTGTAATGTACCATCGTGATATTGAGAAAGCATTGCGCTGTGGCATTGAAAATAGAAACCTTCGTAGTTGGGAATGGGATTAATTATAAAAAAAAATGACACAGTCAGCTATAAAGTCTTTAGCAGTTGAGATCACGTCAAAGTATGCTATACACCTCACAAAATCAGAAAAATATCGAGAACTATCTGCCCAGCTTCAGGGTAAAGTAAGAAAAGAAGCATACAAACTATTAATAAACGCACCAATAACATGAATAAAATTAAATTACTAATACCATTAGCACTGCTTGCTAGCTGCACTACAACTCAAATGACTAGTGCTGCTTTATACGAAATCTCATTTGAAACCCAAGAGCGAATGTGTATGGAAAAAGCTAGAAAACTTGAATCTTTAGGTCTCAAGGAATATACAGTAATAACAGCTGATACTGTATACTATGTAGTAATACCTCTTGATAGTGCTGTTAACCACAGTACTTTTGTTAAATACTTTGAAAAGTAAACTTTATTTATAAATACGATTACTTATATATAATATCTTAAATAATAAATCATGACAACTAAAAATGCAATTATCTCTTTAATTAAAAAGCGAAACGAAGGTTACAGTAGCACTAATGTTAAATGGAACTACGAGGTATCAAAGACACCGTGGTCAAATCACGAAGTAATAAACGTAAAAGGCTTTGAAGTATCAAAAGTCTTTTCATGCATGTCTATGTTAATAGAGCCTATGGTTGCTAGCGTAGAAATTGTAAATGACAGAGAAGTTAATCTAAGAATATCTAGATAATGACTGATACAACAAACCCCTGGGATATGCTATGGGCAATACAAGAAAAGCATGAATGCTTTTGGAGAAACAAGTGGAACCATGTAAGTGAGGAATGGGATAGTGTACCATTTACAAAAGACGACATCGACAACATGGAGCTTTATGAAGTAAGTGAGTTGCTTAACGACCACCTGGAAGGCCTAACTGACGAGTTAATGTATTTTTCATTTTCTTTGCGAAGAATGTGATTAAGATGAGCAATCAAAAAATAGTTGGTTTTTTCAAAATTAAATAACTACAAAAATAAATGGTAACAATAAGCAGAATAAAAGAAGATGAAGCTGGCTTGGCTAACGGTACAAGTTATCACGGCCACGGTGTTTGGTGTAGTCTAAATGAAATAGTATCAGTGTTTGGAAAACAACATTATACTGGTCCTAAATCTGAGAAAGCTCAAAACGAGTGGTTACTTGAAACTTCTGAAGGAAATATAGTAACGATTTACGATTGGAAACAACACAGAAACTTCGGCGATGACGAAGTTATATCATGGCACATAGGATCTCACGGTCGTCAAGTGTCTAGGTTAGCAAAAGAATTAATAATTAATGAGTTAAACATATATAAATTACTAAACAATGGTTAAAAAACAAGCACAATTCCAAATACTTCAAGTATTAGTAGACAGCTACTGGCTCACAAGTATTGATCCTAAAAATCTTTCAGAAGATTTAATAGATGAGCAGAACGCTATATTCGAACATCTATTATATAATATGGATTATGACTGCGAGGGTGATGAAGAGATGTCTAGTTATATGTTAAGGGCAACTCACTCAGAATCAGCAAATTATTACTTAGAAGTGTTTTTACCTAAATTTAAAATACAGTATCTAAAATAAATATATGGAAGACATACTAAAAGAGATAACTGATAAGCAAAAAGAAATAAGTTTGCTATACACCAGACTCAGGCGTACTATGCGCTTATATCAACACGACACTCAATTACTTAGTGTTCAAAAAATCCGTAGAGCTACAGAAGATCTTAAACATGTATGCGAAACGCTAGATGTAACAACAGATCGGGTTTGCTCTAAAGAAAGATCGCTAGACGTATTGATTGTAAGACAATCTTTAGCTTATATTTTTAATGAAAAATATGGTATGACACTGTCTTCTATAGGTTTAATGTTCAATAGAGATCACTCTACTATAATAAACAATGTTAATAGAGTTAAAGATGCCATATGGTTGTACGAACATAAAGGCATTGATAGCGGACTAATAATAAAAAGTTTAAACAGTATATGCGAAATAGTAGGCGTAAAAGAAATACAATTTAAAAACGAAGAATAATATATAATAATGATATGGAAAATAATTTAACAAGATATTTAAAAGACATGGTATCAAAAAAGAATAAAGAAATAACCTTCAACTACGACGAGGTCGTTGAGATAATGTCAAACACTCTTAATAACTTAACTGAAACAATTGACATAAGTGATTGCATTGAACTTGGTGATTATACTTTACGTATGGACTACGATAATTACGTTCATATTGAGGATGCTGAGTTTACTGCCGACGATTTATTAGATGAAATTGGTATTCATTTTAAAGATAACTTAGATAGTTTAAAAGATTACAAAATTGAACAAAATGAAGTGGCTTAAAAAAGAAACAAATCAAGATAAAATAGAGTTTTATTTAAACGTGCTTTTAGTTTTATCAAAAAATACTAAACTTAGTTCTTATGAAAGAAATAAGTACATTAAGATATTAAACAATATTACTGAAAATATAAGCTAATGAATTATACAACAGAAAAAGGTAGTTTCAAAAAATGGTCATATGTAGTAACTATACCAGATGAGATATTTGGTATTGAATACGGATCATTTGAATACTGGGATAACGAAACAAATGGTTATGATGATTATGAAGAGGGCCAATTAACATTTGAAGATGGCGAGTTCTTTGACTACGACGGTGTAAGTACACTACCCGATTTTATAATAAAAGAAATAGCTAAACATAGAAAAATAAACATCTAAATTTATAAATACGACGCTTAATATATAATAACAACATGAAAAATAATAAATATAATGGTTATGCTAACTACATGACATTTAGAATAATGCATGATTTTTTAGATCAATTAGTTGTAGATGAGTTTGATGCGGCTGTATCAAGGCTACACCGACACGAAGACTTTTATGCTAAAAAGTTTGATGCTGAAAAAGTTGCGAGATATGTTAGAGAATCACTGCAATCAATGTGTGATGTTGAAGCTGGTAAATTACATTATACAGTATGGGATTACGCAATGACCGCACTTATCCATGTAGACTGGGAAGAACTTGCTATACACGTCAATACAGACTTAGAAGAAAAAATGAATGACTAGTAAAGAATTAAAACACCTAAAATCTTTAAGGCGCATATTTGAAATAGCAGAAAGCAGTAATGATTACTCTTTATCTGATGCCGAAATGGATTACTTTGGTTATCTTATACTTAAAGATGAACTGAGAAAAACTAATAAAATAATAAAAGAATACGAAAGCCTAGAAAAATATGAAGCAGCACACGAACTACTTCAATCAGTTAACACATTAAAAGAACATATAAAAGAAATAGAAGAAGACAACAACTTTAATAAAATTAAAATATGAGAACGTTTAACAAGTACAAACAAAATCTAAGACAGCAAGGCGATAAGATATGGTCTTACTCTACACATGTTGCAACGATAATGTATGACAAAGAATACCATCCATCCCATTTAGAACAGCTCGGGTATTGGAGTCAAACAACTCAAAAGCATATTAACTATGCTGCATCTGAGCTAGGATTAGCAGTAGTTAAATCAGCAGCATAATTTATTTAAAAATGGACTATAAAAAAATAAACAACATTGAAGTAGATGGAATAGACACTAAAGACTATCCTGATTTTTGTGACGCATTTATATCAAGTGCTGATTATTATGGTAAAGAAATGACTGAAGAACAATTAGATGAATTAAATGAAGATAGTGACTTTGTCTATGAATGTGTGCAAAATCATTTGTTTTAATTATAAAGCTATGAAAGCAATATTGATAACAATAGCATGGTGCTACAAATACAGAAATAATACGATCTAAAAAGTATAATATACTAAACAATAAACAAATGAAACTAATCAAATCATGAGAACAATAGAAACAAAAGTTTACACAATAGATGAACACCCTGATCAAGATAAATGCTTTGAGTGGATGAAAGATAATATGTACGACTTGAATGAACATTCAGTATATGAAGTAGTAGATAGCTTGAAAGCATTACAAAAAGTAATTGGTGGAGATTTAGATTATTCAATCGGTCAATCACCAGATAGAGGAGAATTTATAACATTCAAAAACTACGGTGAGGATTCGCTTAAAGAGCTTAATACTGATGAATGTCCACTAACTGGAGTATGTTGGGATGCTGACTTAATTAAAAGTATGCAAGCAAATGGAGATGCTTATGGTGTATTGCGAGCATTGCATGAAGACACTGAGTACGTTTATTCAGATGAAGGATTAAAAGAACTTTGCGAAGCAAACGAGTACGAATTTACTGAAGAAGGTGAAAAAATATAAAACTATGAAAGCAATATTGACAATGGTGCTTGTAACAGCTACAATATATCACGCTGACCCAAAGCAGTGTAATGCTGACTACCTAACTACAGCGTCAATGAAAAAAATTGACGAATCAAATCCACAAGGACACCGTTGGATTGCAGTTTCGCGCGATCTGGAGGCCTTAGGGTTTACGTTTGATACAGATGTTGCAATTGAATGTTGTTGTCCGTTAGACGGCGTGTGGACCGTTCAAGATCGAATGAATAAAAGATGGACTAAACGCATAGACTTCCTTGTAAACAAAGATGTTACTGGTGGCATATGGTATGATGTAGAAATAACTAAATTAAAATAATTATGAGTAACATGAGCTACTGCAGGTTTGAAAACACTGCTAGAGACTTTCAAGATTGCCTAAATGCACTTGAAGAATTGATTAACAATCATGGCGTTGACGAACATGGAGATAAACTAAGTAAAACAGAATATCATGCTATGATAGACATGGCTAGTACCGCTGAAGAGTATCTTAATACGTGTGAAGAATTTATTGAAATGATAAACTGATGAAAAAACTTCAATTGTATAAATTAATTTTGCGTTTAATAACCCGCGCGGTTGCTATACATGATACATCTGTTATAAAAGAAAGCAGGTTAGCAAAACGTTTAAACATTAACAAACCAAAAATAAAAAGAAATGAAAAGGACTAAGGATATAGCTTTAGAAGAAATGCAAAAAGATAATGATAAGCTTGACGAGTACAATAAAATATTTAATGAAGCTCTTAATTTATTTGAAGAACTTTTTGAACAAGATTTAAAAGGTTAGTTTTTAAAACTGGGACATTAGGCCTTTAAGATCCCTTAGTAAGGGGCTATTGTCCCACATTGTATTTGATGTCAGATAGAAAAAATTTAGATTGGTTAAACCGTAAGCGTATATGCTACGTACAATACCCTATAACAGATAAACCAACAGAGGTTTACAATTGGGGTTGGTACTATGAATGCGGTACTTACCAATGTTACGAGTTATTTAGATCTAAAGCTAAAATAAACTCTTTAAGATCTTTTAAGTGGCATTTATATGTTCTTTTATATATTAATGATGGTATACTCTTTGATCAGTTTAAAGATTTAGTTTACTTTTTAGCTACAAAAGATAATAATTTTGTTAATATAGATTTATCTGTATCTTTACTCGATAATTTGATTAGTGAAATGCATGGCAATGAGATTAAGTTTGCACCTAAAAATAAACTTAGAAAAGTTATATTTAAAATAGGTACAGGTCTTGAAATTCATGAAAAGCTATCTATAGTTGGAAAGCTAATAGGTAGATCAAAGAAAATATCTGAACAAGATATTTATGAATGTATGTTAGATATTAATGCAGCGGGTAAAAAAATAACCATTACACTATTATCTAAGTTACTATGTTGTTCTACAAAGACCATTCATAGAAACATAACTGATCAGTTGATTGAAGAGAAAAAAATACTAAATGAAAGTTAATGAAAAACTATCACGTGAAGAATTATATACGATATAAGGACGATTTAAAAGAGTCTATGCCTGACGGTAAGTTTTGGGACGAATATAATAGAGATGAATTAATTATAAAGTTTTTACCGTTGGTTGAAAACATTGCAAGAGGTTTTTCAACAGATGATAAAGCATCAGGTATATCTAATATATGTGACATGATACAAGAGGGTAGTATAGGTTTAATAAGAGCTGTTGACAAAATAGATATTGAGTTTTCCTTATCTAAAATTGATCCTGAAAAATCTATTAAGTCTTTTTTATCTAAAAGAATAAAAGGTGCAATAAGAAGAGCAGTTGATACAAACAGGGGATCGATGAGAATACCTGAGCATAGACTAACTGATATAAGAAGCGATGATCAAAATACAGAAAAAGTGGCGATGTTTTTTAACTCTATATTTAAAAGTATAGACGAATATGACTACAACGGAAACAACCCTTACTATAACATACCTGATTTAAATAAAGAATATAGAGTAGAAATGTTGAACTCTTTACTAATCAACATTATAAATAAAAACTTAAAACAAAAAGAAGCTTTTATATTAAAAGCAAGCTACGGATTAGAAGGTAGAAAAATGTCAGCAAATGACATAGCTAAAGAGATTAACATAAATGGTAGCAGCGCACATATAAGAGTATCACAACTAAAAAGACAAGCAATAGATAAGTTAATTCACTTTGTAAATATTTCGCAAGTGATTGATTTTCTTTGATTTAAATTATTATATTTGTAAAACAAACAACAATTAAAAACCAAATACCATGACAACCTTAAATGACAAGTTGGCTTATATGCAAGCTAATTTCAAGTCCAAAAAAAGTAGATTTAACTCTTTTGGCAAATACAACTTCAGATCAGCAGAAGACATACTAGAAGCTATTAAGCCTTATTTAACAGAGCTAAATATATCTGTTAGGCTAGAGGAAGAGTATGTAAGTGGTGTAGTACCTATGTTAAAATCTGTAGCAATATTCAGCGATGGTGTAGATGCTATACATGCAACAGCAATTGTTGGCGTAGACCTTAATCAAAAAGGTATGCAAGTTCCTCAACAATTTGGCAGTGCCTCTTCGTATGGCAAGAAATATGCTCTTGGTAATCTTCTACTTATAGATGACACGCAAGACAGTGATGCTACTAACACTCATGATAAGACGGCAAAGCCTAAATTATCAGGCGAAGCTTTAAATAAAGCTAAAGAGTATATTAAGAGTGGTGGTGATATAAATACCATTAAGTCTAAGTACAGTATTACACCAGCTGTTGAAGCTCAATTGAAAGCATAATGACAGAAGCTAAAATAATAGAACGTCTTCGCAATGATGAAGACTATTACGGTAAGTTTGGTAAACAATATATGTCTAATTCAGATATAGGCACATTACTAAAAGATCCTTTATCATTAGGTGTTAGTCTTACTAAGACTGTACCAATGCTAATAGGTGGTTACTTTCATACAGCTGTTCTTGAACCAGATAAGTTACATCAGTTTACAATAATTGAAGCATCAACGCGTAACACTAAAAAGTACAAAGAAATATCTGGTGGTGAAATGTGCTTGTTACAGCATGAGGTTGATATGATAAATGTAATGTCAGAGAAGCTATTAGCTAATAATGTAATTAAAGACTTAATTCAAAACTCTAATAATGAGTATGAGAAACCAGGTCTTACAAAGCTAAATGATCTAACTTGGAAAGGCAAAGCAGATATACTCAATCATGACGACAAGCTCATTATAGACTTAAAAACAACTAATGATATAGATGCTTTTAAGTATTCAGCCAAAAAATATAACTATGATTCACAAGCATATATCTATAGTAAAATATTTGGCTATGAGTTCTTGTTTATTGCAATAGATAAAAATACTCATAAAATAGGTTTATTTGATTGCTCACCAGAGTTTTACCAGCGTGGTGAAGACAAGGTTGCTAAAGCGTGTGAAATATATAATCTGTTCTACAATAATGATAACTTCGATAAAAATCAATACTTTATAAACAATACACTTTAATTAAATTAGATATGGCAGGAATAATCAACACAAGCATTAACTTAAATGCAATACCTAAGGACAAAATTGTTCAAGGTAAAAAAGGTAAGTATTTACCTATAACAATCACAATCAACGATGATCTTGACAACTTCGGTAATCAAGGTCCAGTAGTAGTTTCTCAGTCTAAGGAAGAGAGAGAAGCTAAAGCACCAAAAACATACCTTGGCAATGTCAAAGTAGCGTGGACAAACGGTGAGTTTCCATCACCACCACCTCGTGAAGACAGACAACAGCAAGCGCAGCCACAACAACAAGCTGCACCTGCTATGCCAGACGATCTTCCTTTTTAGTTGTTGTTTATTTATTCGTTCGATAAAGCCCCTGCAATGGTGGGGGCTTTTTAATACAACAAACTTTTTAGAAAACTATATATGAATAAGGAAGAAATAAATGGGTTTCAAATAGACAATTATAATCAGTATGATCTAAAGGAAGGTGCGAAGCAAGGTGTTTGTCCTTTATGCTCTGAAGATCGTAAGCAGTCTAATAAAAAAGCTCAATGCGCCAGTTACGACTGGGAAAGAGGTTTAGGCACATGCCACAACTGTAACACAACTTTTCAAATGCACACTTACCAACGCAAAGGTGCTAGCGAAAAAGCTTATGTGAGACCTGGTTTAGACACAATAATGAAGATCAGTTCTACTAAGGTTGAGGATTGGTTTAAAAGCAGAGGCATATCAAAGAATACTTTAATAGAGCTTAAAGTAAGCGAAGGTATGGAGTGGATGCCTCAAACTGGTAAATCAGAAAACACCATAAGGTTTAACTACTGGATGGGTGATCAGTTGATTAATATTAAATATAGAGATGCTCGCAAGAACTTTAAGTTATTTAAAGGAGCAGAAAAAATATTCTATAATATTAATAGTGTTGTAGGACATGAGTCTGTTATAATTGTAGAAGGCGAAATGGACGTGTTAGCATTCCACGAAGCTGGTGTTAAAAACGTTATATCAGTACCTAACGGAGCTACATTAACGTCTAACAACTTAGATTATCTAGATAACTGTATTGACTACTTAGATGATAAGAAAATAATATTAGCTCTAGATGCAGATGAACCTGGTCAAGCTTTAAAACAAGAGTTTATAAGAAGGCTAGGAGCTGAAGCTTGTTTTTTAATTGATCTTGAAGGATGCAAGGATGCTAATGAATGCTTAACAAAGTGTGGCCCTGAAAAGCTTAGGTCTAACGTTGAAAAGGCTAGGCCTGTACCCCTTGAGGGTGTTTCAACTCTTAAAGACGTTGAAGATGAGCTAGTTGACTTTGTTAAGAATGGTTTTAAACCTGGCTTTCAAATAGGCTTAGAAAACTTTGATAAAATATTTTCAACCTATACAGGTCAATTTATAACAGTAACCGGTATACCTAGTTCAGGTAAGTCAGACTTTGTAGATCAAATGTGTGTAGGCTATAATAATGAGTATCAATGGAAAACAGCTTTTGCGTCTCCGGAGAATCAACCTACATATCTACATGCTCATAAGCTGATGCGTAAAGTATGGATGGATATGCCTAATGCTTCAGATGTATACAGTGAAAAATGGAATAAAGTTGCAGATCATGTAAATGATAACTTCTTCTTTATAGACATGGATAAGTATACGCTTGAATCCGTACTTCGTAAAGGTGCAGAGCTTGTTAAGCGCAAAGGCATTAAGTGTCTTGTCATTGACCCATTTAATAAAGTAAGAGATATTAATGGCAATGAATCAGGTGATGTTAATGTTTATACATTAGAGTATCTAAGCAAAATAGAAATATTTGCAAAGAAGTATGATGTATTAGTTATCGTAGTAGCTCATCCTACTAAAATGTATAAAGGCACCGATGGTAAGATTGAAGAACCTACTATGTATAACATAAAAGGTGGTGGCGAATGGTACGATGCTAGCTACCATGGCTTGTTAGTACATAGAGACTATGAAGCACAAACCGTAAAAGTTAAAGTGTTAAAAGTTAAATTTCAAAACCTTGGTGAAAACGGCGCGGAATCTCATTTTACATGGGAACGCAGATCAGGTAGTTTTATTCCAATAGCTGACGTAGGTGAAGAAGATCCAATGCCCTGGGAGCATGGTTAAAAAAGCTACAAGAATTATAATGGGTAGTTATTTACCTACTAATAAGGAGCTTGATGCTGCTGAATGGTGTATAAAGAATAAAATATATATAATACCTGTTCAAGTGTCTTATGGAGTTGGTTTGTGGTACATTGAAATAGAAGTAAATAATAAAAAAACAAAAAGTAAAGACAAGTTTAAACCAGTAGAAGTTTGGCAAAAGAAATATGAATACTGCTCATACTACTACGATAAATATAGATAACATGTACGACAACACTTTTAATAATGCTCAAGAAGCATTTGAGTATTACTACGATATGATACCAAGACATGGTGTAGATTTTTCTGATACAAAGGCTTTATTTAATGTAGGCTTTACCATAATTAATCCATTAGATAACGAGATAAAAACTAGTTATAGAAAATGGAATGCAAGATATGCACACAGTGAATGGTTGTGGTATACTACTACAGACAGGTCTGTAAAAATGCTTGGCGATATATACGGTAAGGTTCCTAAAATATGGGATCGCATGAAAGATGAAAATGGTAACGTTAATTCTAATTATGGTTATCAGTGGTATAGAAATGACCAAATAAACAAGGTTATAGAAATTCTTAAATCTAACAACCAAACAAGGCAAGCTGCTATTAGTATATATGACGGTAAAGAAATAGACGATTATAAGCTTGATACGCCTTGCACTTATGCTATACACTTTACGGTATTAAACAAAAAGCTAAATATGTCTGTTATGATGCGATCTAATGATCTGTGGTTCGGCTTTTGTAACGATCAGTATTGTTTTTCATTATTACAAAAATATGTCGCAGAATGCATTAATATTGATCCAGGCACGTATTTTCATTTTGTAAATAATATACATTTGTATAATCGAAACTTAAATGCACAAAAATGATTTACTACCTTTATCATATACCAGGCAAGAAAATAGGAGTTACAACTAATCCAGACATTAGAATATCTAAGCAGCAAGGCTACAAGCCTGGCGAGTATGAAATACTAGAAGTATCTGGAGATATAGATCATATCTCTGAAAGAGAGCTTGATCTTCAAAAGCAAATGGGATATAAAATAGATTTAAATAAATACAGTCAAACAATTAAAAACAAAAACAAGAAAAGTATGAATATAAATGTAACAGAACAAACAACTACATTTCCATGCAGCGTAAACGAACTACCTGCTAGGTTAATGGATAACAAAGATTTCATGTGGGAAACAGATCATGGAACATTTGAACTTAACATGCATACCATTAATTGGATAATGTCTAATGTACAAACATCTCAATTTAGCTCTGAACGATGCTTTATATATAACAAAGCTTTTTCAATTGCTATGAGTGTGGAAAAGCTTAATGATGAAGATGCTACTGTGTTTGATAATATTAGAGATTGGGCGGGTACAAGAGGTATATATGAAAAAGGTAATGCTCACACCCAATATGTTAAGCTACAAGAAGAAGCAGGCGAACTAGCTAAAGCATTATTACAAAATGATCAGCCAGAAGTAATAGATGCTATTGGAGATATAGTTGTAGTACTTACTAATCTAGCTCATCTAAAAGGCTTGCGTATTGAAGACTGCGTTAATTCAGCTTATGGTGTAATATCTAAACGAACTGGCAAAATGATTGATGGAACGTTTGTTAAAGACAAGCTATGAACAAGAAAGAAATAACATTTAGAGATCCTATAGTAGAACGTGTTGTTGATTCATTCATTCAACGATCAGATACAGGCTTTAAAAAGTATGGTCAGACATTACATGATGAGCGCACACAAGACGTAAAAGGCTTATTCAAGTATGTTAATGATGTTCAGGAAGAGTTGATGGATGCAATACTATATCTTCAAGCTGTTAAAGAAGAAATTAAAGACTTAAAAGATGAGGCATTGATCAGAAAAGCTAGTAATCCAAACACAGATTTTCCTTTATTCTAATGATTAACAGAAGAAAAAAGGGTAGTCGAGGTCCAGTAAGATCTAAAAAAGTGGTGTATGATGGCATCACTTTTGCTTCCGGACTAGAGCGTCATATGTATCAAGCGCTAAAAAAAGCTAAAATAAAATCTGAGTATGAAGGCGAAACTTTTACTCTACAAGAAGGCTTTATGTTTGAAAATGATGCTTATGAAAGGCAGGCTAATAGTAAGGGTGATATGATTAATAGAGGTTGTAAAAAAATACTACCTATTAAATATACACCAGACTTTATAGGTACTGACTTTATAATAGAGACAAAAGGTCGAGCAAACGAAAGCTTTCCAATGCGATGGAAAATGTTCAAGTTGTATGTAACTTGTAACCTGGTTGGTGTGACTTTATATAAGCCACAAAACAAAAAAGAATGTGACGAAGTAATTAACTTAATAAAACAAAAACGAAATGGAAAATAAAACAGACTGGGAATTAAGCTTAGGATTATATCCTGGAATTTTAACAGGGTTTAGAACTTATAACGAAGAGAATCAAACAACTCATGTGCTATACATACCTTTTATAGATGTGTGTTTAACTATATTTAATAATGAATAAATTTATATATACAATTATTGTGTTGTGTAACTCCCACAACCCAGAGCACCCACATGAAACTAAATATACTAATCTTAGTAA
>Ga0196889_1000248_pt1 | contig 17068 bp, 7 predicted proteins | sample VirMetDEL_Nov_12_FD_166415 | JGI IMG/M metagenome (GOLD analysis project Ga0196889, IMG submission 166415) | Aqueous microbial communities from the Delaware River and Bay under freshwater to marine salinity gradient to study organic matter... | ecosystem: Environmental > Aquatic > Marine >...
ATCAAAATTACAGTGGCTACATATCCACTCATACATCTCTGCGTTAGTTTTATGCCCATAGACGTCATCTAAGTCCATTGCCATACCTTTACAATGCTGAGAACTAGAAGCGCCGCCTATAGCTTTGTTTAATTCTTCAGAACGAAACATGCTATTGATTTTTATTGGTCCACCAACCCATAATCTTAATGGTTCGAATATTTTTTCAGCTAACATTTTCATGTTGTTAGTCTGTTCTTCGTTAGGTGTATTATCTATATTACATCTTTTAGCTGTGTTTGAGTGTATTGCTTCAGCTAAAGTTATATGTTTGCTTATATTACTCATTATTTTTTATAGCTTTTAGTATTTGCTCTTCGGTCACTACAAGTTTAAAACTTATATCAGCATCCCATCGAGCTATAGCGTCATTGTCCTTGTATAATATAGCAAGCGGAACAGATTTTATTTTTTTCTTAAAAGAAGGTGTTTGATCTTCTAAATAAGTTATCCTATGTTCTACGTTTTTAACCTTGTCAATTTTAGCAGAGTTTTTTAAATTCCACTCAGAGTTTATTTCTACTAAAACGTATTTTTGTGAGTACAATACGCTAGTAAGCAATAACATTGTTAAAGTTAATATATTTTTCATAGTTTTATTTTTTAATTATTTGATAGAGCTTTTCATCAATTTTATCTAGCTTGTCGCTATTTTGCTCTACCTTTTCTTGTGTATTCATTATTGTTTCCCTAATTAACTGATCTTTTAAATCATACTCAGTTCTGCTAACCTCTGGCTTAGGTAGTTCTTTAGCAAGATCTATATCTTTCTGAAGCGCAAACCACATACCCACAACAGTCACAACAAAAGTTACAATAATAACAAGTGTTTTTAAATCTAAAGTTAGTTCAGTGTTTTCTGAAATTTTGTTACTCATTTTAGTTTTCTTTTTTTAAACTTCTTACAATTAAAGAAGGTGAATTATTAGTACTTGGTTTTGAATTATAACTTGGCCTAGAATTAAAACTAGGTTTACTATTAAAGCTAGGTTTGTTATAGCTAGGTTTATTATAAATAGGTTTTGGATTATTGTAATTAACTCTTGGCTTTATAATAGTAGGTTTATTTATTATTGCTATTAGTTTTTTACGTTTAGAAGCTTCTATCATAGCAGCATTGCCTCTTCTGTCTTTTACAGACATAGTATTATTTCTTCTGCTAGAATTATAAACTACATTATAACCTTGATTATTAAAAGGTCCTTGTATCCAAGGTCTCATATAATAATCCCAGTAATTCCATGGTCTGTAAAAACTAGAATAATAAGAATAATAGTTACCATGGTAAAAATTAAAATCCAACCACAAAGGTCTCACACCCCAGTAACCATAGTTATTAGCAAAATAAAACCTTGGTGTTATTGGTTTAATAACAAAACGTATAATATTAGTATCATAATTGCTAAACATAGAAACGTTTGTTGTTTCTGTTACAAGCATAGTATCATTAACATATTGATAACTCCCACAACTACATATTAGCATTACTAGTATTATTAGTTTTTTCATATTATTTTTTGTTTTTACATTCGCATTCGTAATTCTTAAACATTAATTTATACATTAATGAGTTCCAAGCTTTTTTAATTTTCATTATCATGTTTATTTGTTTTGTAGTTCAATTATTTTTTTAACTCTTGCGTCTTCGTATCTTAAAGCTTTAATTTGTTGTTTAGTTAATCCTAATTTTAATAACGTTTCTTTTTGTTCTTTTGTATTAGTTTCTTTTTTCATAACATCAACCTTCTGTTTGAGTATCATTTGTGGTGTCATTTCTACTTTGTCTTCAACGCCGTAGTAAGGTAAACCAAGATCCCATGTTGACCAACCCATTAATAGAGCAACTTTTTGCCATTTAGCAGAACTATCACTAGTTGCAGCTCTTAAGTTGTTTATTTTTTGTATTGCTCTGTCTAAAGGTACGTTTGTTAAACCAGCTAACACTTGAGCAAATGCTAAATAAGCAGGGTTATTTAGATTAAAACCTTCTTGACTCATTTTTTCACGTTCCCAAGAAAGTGTATTAGCGCCACTAGTTAATTTTCTAATTTTAGAATCAAGTGGTGGTGAAAAACCAAACAAATCACTTATAGCTTTTCTAAATTCAGGCGCTCCTTTTTCTTTATTAGCTTGCTTATATATAGTAAGTAAAGCATCTTTTACAGCAGCTACAGCAGCTCCTTGTATACCAAGACCTCTTAAAAGAGAATCAGCCATGCCATTTGCTATTCTACCTGTTTTATCTTCTTGTTCTTCATCTTCTTCACTAAACGCTAAGGCAAACAAAGCATTAGATAAAGCGTTAAATATAAGGTTTTGTATTGTTGAGTAATAGACTATTTTAGATACATTTGTTTTCCAATCACCTCTACCATTTATAAGATCTTGAGTAGCTCTTTTTATTATACGAGCATATTGCATTGGCGTATTAGCGAAAGCTAGTATTACACGACCAGCACCTGACGCTTGTTGTTGTGATATTTTACTTGGATTACTTGATTGCTGACTTTCTTCTGCAATAGCGTAAAAATCATCAAATGCTTGTTTTTCTGCAGCAGCCTGATCCATACCACTTTTCATATAAGCTTTAATTTGATTTCTATAAAACGTAGATCCACCAGCAGCAATAGCAAAACTATCTGCTATTCTAGTAAGTATAAAACCTTTGCTAAGTAATAAATTTAAAAACGCTTTTGGTTTGTTAGAACTCTCAGACACAGCATCTGCTATTTCAGATTCACTAACGTTAATTTTTAAACCATCACGTCTTTCAACTAAATAAGGTGAATTCATTAGTGTCATAAAATCTTTCCAATATTGCTTTTGATTTAGTAATGCTTTACCAGCTGCTATAAGATTATTATTACCGAAATTTATAAAGTTAACCGCAGATATAGTTTGTAACACTGCAGATCTTGTGTTTAAGAACATTATAGCGCCAACAGAATTATTTAACCAATTTAACAATTGATCTACAATTCTTGAGTTGCCTATTGGTCTATTAGAGCCTGATTTCATTCTACGTAATTGATCACGTAAAGCTTCTACATATCTAGGACCATAAGCAGCTTCAAGTTTATTCATTACTTTGTCTGAAAATATTATATCAACATTTTCATTAAACTCTTGCATATATTCTTTTCTGTTAACTTTATTTATTTCGTTAACAATGTCTGACGTTATATTACCAGCTAACCAAGTTTGACTAGGCGCAGGGTAAGGTTTACCTTTTTGTATATTTATTAATTCATCTACAAAAACATCTAGCTCAGCGTTATTATCTATAAAAGCGTTTAATTCTTTAGCATCTCTTTTAGATAAACCAGGAACTTCCATACCTTGTCTTGTCCATACTGCAACTCTAGCTGCTTGACCAAACGTAAATCCTCCAATACCTGTTTGCTTAGATAATGACTTAGGTAACGTCTTAAGGCTTTTCTTTAATGCTTTAAAATCATTAGCGGCAGTTATCTTAGCTCTTGTTACTGCTAATTCCGCTCTATTATAAGGATCAATTAAGTTGTCTTTAAAAAACTGAAACTGCGCGTCACCTACTTTACCTTTGCCTAAAAACTTATATATTAAACCTACAAAGTCTTCTGCTGATGGTGTTACAAAGAAACTAAACCTACCTTTTTTAGCACCAACTGTTTGTGCTCTTGCTTTAGAAAATTCAGCTTCAGATTTTATACCTGTGCTATCTTCAAGAATATTGTTTATTACTTTATCAAAAGTTAAAGCTTTACTAGCCTTAGCTAATTGAACATCTGACTTTACGTCAACTTGATCTAGTATTTCTTTTACAGCTTTAACATTTTTAATAGCATCATCAGCAAAATAAAAATCATTATAACCTTTAGCTGTTTTTTCAACAACCCAAGCAGCTTTAGCTTGTGGTGATCCATTTTCTAAACCTGTTATGTTTGCTAATGGTATGCTTAAACCAATACCATCTAAAAACTTTTTAATTCCGTCAGCAGCTATTTGAGGTCTAGCTGTTAGCACAAATATATCTTTGCTACCAAATTTTTCTTGACGTTTTAAAGCAAGATCAGCTAGTGGTCCTTTTTGAGTACCTTTACTTACGTTTTCAAATTCACTAAAATCAAACCGTGCTCCATCTTCTTCTAATTGAACAGCTGTTTTAGCAAATTCAGATGCGCTAATAGAAACTGTAGTTCCATCTGCTTTGTTAACTATAACTTTTTCTTTTGTTTTAGCTAATGTGTCATCAAAATCAAATACACTAATACCTTTTTTAGGAGTGTTTAAAGCTCTAGATAGTTTGCTTGTTCTATCGTAATCACTTAAAACTTTTATCTTTTGATCAGCTGTACTATTTTCATTTAATTTAGGACCAAATTCTTTAACAAGACTTTTGCCTTGTTTAGCTTTTATTTTATTAACAGGTAAAGCTGCAGTTAAATTAGCAACAGCTGTAGCTTGATCAATAGTTCCATTTAAAACTAAATAAGTTAATTCGTTTTGATAAAATAAAATATCAGGATTTTGCTGTGACGGTGTTAATTCCATTGTATACTGAGACGCAACAGTAGAACCTTTAACTAACATTTCATTGCTGTTAAAACCTGGGGTTCCATCAAGCATGTTTTGGTTTACAAAAGGATTAAAATATCTTAAGAGCGGTGATGGTATTAATGAAATATCACCAGTTTTAAAATACTCTTTTAATTTATCGTTAAACTCTTTTGTTTGAGTAGTTTTATAATTATAACCAGGACCAATCATTTTATTGTCTTGGATCTTTGTTATACCTATTTGATAATAAGTATCTCTAATAACAGGCATTAATACATCTACAGCGTCAAAAAGCATAGAGTCATACATTAAAGGAGCCATTTCATTAGAAGGAAAAACATGTTCTTTGACTGTTCCGTCTTTGCTAATTACATAAGCTTTAGTAACACCAACATCTACAGACATGTTTCTAATAACGTGAGAGCTAGACTGTGATTGAGTAGACGCTAAAGCAAATATTGGTAGGTATAATGATTTATCTGCTTTTATTGCATTTGCTCCACCATCTAATATAGATTTTATTCCATCGTCAACAAGCTTTAATTTGTTTTTAAATTTTTCAGATGTGTAAAAGCCTTCTTTTTTAACTGGTGTTTTAGCTGCTTTAGCTGCTTTAACAGCTTTAACATCATAATCTAATTTATTACCTTCAGCTAACCATTTCTTTTTGTTAGCTTTCATTTTAGTTTCTACAACAGCAAACTCTTCTTTAGTTAAGAAAAAACCTCTATCTTGATCAGTACTATAATCTACAACAGTTGAAGCGCTAATAGATTCTATAGGCATATATTTCCATAATTCTGTTTCTATAGAATTTTGTATATATTTTCTATGAATAGGATTTTTTGCATTTAAGTTATCTATGTTTATAGTTTCTCCTTCAAATTCTATAACTACATTATTTGATTTAGCAAAAGTTTTAGCTGAATCTCTCATTTGCACTATACCGTCTTGACCAGTTACTTGAAACTTAGGTATAGCTCTACTAAACTTAGCGCCTGACTGTAATCTTTTTGCCTGTGAAGGTTGTGCTGTTTCTATTATACGGTTTCTAATAGCTAAGTTTAATAAACCTCTAATAGTTTGACCTACACGGTCTCTATATATAGGTTTAGTGGGCTTTTCCCTAATAAGATCCATGTAGTCTTTTAAACTACCTGTTAATTCACCATCGCTATATAAAGCGTCTTTAACATTTTTAGGTACAAATGTACCTTTACCAAAGTCATCTTTTAGTTTAGGCAAACGAGCATAGTCATCTTTAGCGTTTTTAAGTAAAAGTTGCTTTGCTTTAGTTAAGCCTTCTGCGTCTTTTTTAGTGTAATTTTTTGTTTTATCAGTTATAGTTTGAGGATTTATTCCAAGCTTCTCTGCGTATATAACAGCCACATCATTAGGAACGTCTCTAGTTTCTGAAAATTTAACATCTGGCCCTTTAAAGTTTTTGTTTATAGCTTCATCAACTTTAGCTTCGGTAGCTTTGTCAAAAACTGTAGTTTCACTAGGTTTTTTAGCTAATTTAGTATCATCTTTTTTAAACGTAGTAGATTCATCAGCTATTTGTAATGTTCCACCGTCGATACTTTTTTGTTGTTTAGCTTTTTCACCTTCTTTGAATAAAGCTTTTTTAGCATCTAGTTTAGCAAATCTAGTGTTAGCAAATATAGCTTCACCAAAACCTTCAATACCTACAGGTTTTCCATCTGCTCTTTTAGCTTCAGGATTAAAATTAAGTATTCTATCAGTTAAACTTTCTATGGCTTTATCTGATTCAGCTTTAGTTGTAGATCTACTTTTTACGTAATTATTTATAACACCACCATCTTTTAACAACGCGTCAAACAAAGGTTTACTTTGTCTTTGATTAGCTAAAAAAGCATCATACTCTGTTTTAGTTTTAATATCTTGAGGCACAAGTTTGTTTATTTCTTCTAATACAGTTGCTCTTGCTCTAGACTCTTTAGCGATAGCACCGTCTTCCTTCATTGATTGTTCTGTTCCTAGTAATTTTTTTTGTGCTCTATTTAATTTACCTTTTTCTATACTATTGTTGTAGTCTTTTAAAAAGTTAACAACATCTTGACCAGTTTTAAATTCAACATTTTTTAAACCTACAGCTTGCATTATTCTTCTTACAACATTTCCAAGTTTAGTTAAAGCACCTTCGTTAAGTTCTACATCTCCATTTGCTAAAGCATCAGCAAACAAAACCATAGCCTCTTCGTTAGTAACAGCGCTTGGATCGTTTTTGTAAAGAGCTAATGTTTGCCCGTATTTAGAGCTAGGATCAATATTTTCAATATTTATTTTTGATAAATAATTATCCATGTTAGTTCTCATTTCTTGAGCAATCTCTGGGTTATTAGCTAAAGTTTTTCTTAGCATACTATGTAGAAATTCATGAGCACCTACGTTAACGTTACCTATAAGACCTGCTTTTCCAGAAGCAACTTCATTATTTATAAGTAAAACTTCTTTTCCTGTAGCTTCATTTATCATTTGTACTCCATGAGCTTTGCTAGCCGCAGCTCTTGTATACCCTTGTTTTTCTAGATTATCAGCTTCTTCTTGAGTTTCTTTAGCTGTAGAAAAATCTTTAAACTCAATCATAGGATTACCTTCAGAGTCTTTAGGTCCTGAGTCTTGAATTATTTTTCTTACATTGCCTGATGTTGAATATAGTTTTTGTTCTGCAACTACATTTTGTAATTCTTGTTGAACAGTTTTTAGCTCAGCTTGTTCAGCTTGAGTTAAATCACTATCATCAGTGTTTTTTATTTTGCGCATTAATTCATTACGCTTAACCATTAAATCAAGCTGTCTAGTTCTAATGTCTTGACTAGCGTTAGGATCTATTTTTAAACTAGAATTTCTTGTGTCAGCTAAGTTTGCAGACTCTTCTTGGTAATCTTGTTTGCTTAATTCGTTATTTTTTAGTTTATTATCTAAATTTGACTGAGCATCGTTAAAATACTTTTCTGTTTCTATAGAAAATTTACCGTATTCAGAATTAGGAGCAAATTTAATTGCTACATCTCTTGATATGTTTCTTATTTCTACAGCAGATTGTGTAGCTACACTGCTAGCAAAAGGTATCATAATTCCAACAACACCACCAGCTTTACCAGCTTCTAAAGAAGCACCCCAATCTATATATTCAGTAGCACCACCTCCAGATTGTAGCCCAGTACTTAGTTGGCCTAAAACTTCTTGAGCAAATTCTGTAGCAAATTCTGTTCCTCCAGCTTCAACTTTACGTAAAGCGCCTTTTAATAAAGCTTCTCCGCTTTCTTTCCAAGATCCTTTATAAAAAGAAACTAAACCACCAGCACCTAAACCTAAAGCTTCTTCTGTTTTCTTTAATATTTTATTTGCACCAAATTGCTCAGCTGCAGTCATAACAGCTGCAAACGCAGCTGACGTAGCCATGTTAGCATGTTTACCTTCGTTTAACGCGTTTATTTCAAACTCTCTTTTTTCTTCAGCTGACATAGAATCCAAATCAATACCCATAGCTTGAGCATCTTTTTTTATACCTTCTTGGTACGCAGACCAATAATTGTCACCATACATTTGAGTAAACATTGCGGCAGTACCTAATCCAGCAGCAATAGGATTTCCAGTTAAAGCTCCTGCAGTAGCTAAACCAATTTGAGGTAAAGCTTCGCCTGTTGTAAATATAGCCTCTTGGAAAGTAATACCATCAGATAAGTCAGACGCATTAAATAAACCTGTATAAGCTTCTGTATCTTTAATGCTATTAAATAATTTTTCAACATCTTCTTTATCAGACATTAATTCTTCCATTAAAGAAGGAAGACCTTCAAGACCAGATTGAGAACCTTCTTTAAAATTTTTTAATCTTTCTCCTTCTTCTTTTGTTATTTCGCCGTCTTCAATTTTTTTATCTATAATATCAATCTGCCTTTGCGTTTGTCTTACTCCTTTAGCTTCTACACTAGCTAATGCTTTTTTAGCGGATCCAACAAGATTAAAGCTACCTTTACCAACGCTTTCAATTAAATTAGCAAGAGTGTTGTTAAATGGCAACCCATCTGAACCGTCAATACCTGTGTTACCTCCTCTTAAAAAATCTGTAAAACTTAAAAAATTATCTTGAGATCTACGGTAAGCAATACTTGTATCAGACATGGCTCTATCCATAACTGTACCTAACTGAGTCATTCTAGTTTTGTACTCTTTTGAGTTTTCAAACTCATCTAAAGTTATTTTTTTAGCGTAAGCCTGAAGCTTAGCGTTAGCGTCTGCTACTCCTTCTGGTGTTGTAAGATCTGCTGTTTTTTGTATTTCGTTTTGATAAGCTTCTATTTTTGATTGAGCTCCTTGTTGTATAGCTTTCCATGTGCTACTAAGTATAGGGTCATTTTTAACAAAATCACCATAAGCTTGTTTCATTATTTTATCTAAATCTTCTTCGTTTTCTATAGAAGAAAAATCTTTAGGTAGATAGTCAGAAGCTACTGCTAATGCTTCTGGACTTACTTCTTGTGAGGTTCTATATTTAATTCTATTTCCACCAATTAACCCACCAAGATATTCATCGGTTATTTTATCAGCTTGAGTATCTTTTATTTTATTGTAAGGCGCTATTAACTTACCTCTTTGTTCTATTAGACTTGTAATTTTTTCTGAAGCATCTAAGTACTTTGACTTCATGTTACCGTAAGGCATTCCTGATTTAGGATTTGTATAACCGTTTCGTTTAACATTTAAAGTTGCTAGCTCATCATCAATGTCCATAAACTTTTTATAGTCATTATATTTTTTTTCATCAAAACTACCATCTTCTAATGTAAATCTTTTTTTAACATCAGATTCTTCCATTGTAGACCATGTCACCGCGTTGGTTCTCCATTCGTTTTCTTGATCCACTATAACGTCTTCTATCTCAACATCTTCTACTAAAGCAGGAGGTTTTATTTTTTTCAACTCTTCTCTTTTTTGCTCTGGAGTTAAATTATTGTTTTTTGATAATTCTTCTATTTTTTTTAAATAGTCATCATTACCTTGATTGTATCTAAATTTTTTTAATTCTTTATCTTCGTTTTCTCTTTTTACTCTATCTTTTTCGGTCTCTCCAAAAAACGTCGCGTTTTGCCACCAAGACAATTCACTCACATCTTCTTCTTGCTGTTTATTTTCTTTTAACCATTTTTCTTTATCTTCTCCAGAAACATCTTGATCACCGTCTTCGTTGTATTTAGAATATAAAGAATTAATTCTATTTTCTTTTTCTTTAGCTTCTACAGCAGCAGCGGTTGCTTTCTCCTCGTCTGATAATGATTTGCCATCCGAAGATTCGGATGCTTCGTTGGTTGTCGATGTTACAGTTGCATCCTGAGCCGCAACATCGTCTGTCTTTACTTCTTCTTCTTCTTCTTCTTCAATTCCAAACTGTGAAGCTAGTCTTACTATTTCTCTACCAGTTATATTTTGAGATACTAAATCTTTTATATATTCTTCTCTAGTCATTTGATTTAATTTATTTAGTGCTACTCATTAGTTTTTCAGCTTTAGCTTGTCTAGCTTGCTCTAGATCAAATACAGAAGCGTCTTTTTGTACGCTAGGTATTTTGTTTGTTAAAAACTGAACTAAGTAATTTTTGTAAAAATATTCTTTGTACTTTTCTAAAAATAAAACTTTTTTATCTTGAAGCAATGGTAGGTCTAATTCATATGACCATGAGTCACCAGCTGCATTAGCGTTTTGAACCATTTGATCGTCTTCTTCTTGGCTAGTTCCTTTAGATAAATAAACGTTCCAAGCAGCAATAGCTTCTTGCTCCGCGCTTAATATACCTGCTACTTGAGCATTGATAAAAGGAGTTACTTTTTTCTCTATTTTATCCATGTCATATCTTATTATATTTCTACCTTTACCGTTACCTAAATCAATTATTTCATAATCAGGTTCGCCGTTAAATTTTAATATAAAAGTATCTAATATTTTAGCATCAGCACCTAGTTTTTTATCTTCACCTACTGATTTAGGATCAAATAATTGTGACTCTACTAATAATTCTGTCATGCTTATGTTTATGTCTGGAGTTTCAACAACCATAGATGTGTCAGATTCTAACAAGCTTTTAAGAGCCGCGCTGTTTATTACTAGAGGTTTATCAAATATAGGTCCTGTAAAAGTTAACTCTTGAGTTCCGTTTGATAGCAACCGTAGTACTACATCATAACCATCTGTTTTAGAAAATCCAGGTTTCTCAGAAATAATACAATTAGCAACCATAAATCCAAAATAGTTGTTAGGATCGTAGTTAGAAGTTTCTACTACACCTAACTCACTCATAACGTTTTCTAAAAACTCTAATGATAATTTCGGCGCTGCTTCAAGTTGCATTAACATATTATTTTCTTCAATACAACTACCACATTTACCTTGGTCTATAGCTGTTTTTATTTTAGCATATTGTTTACCAGTATCTTGGTAAGCTTTATCTAGTACTCTAAATTCAGTATCTACAGGAGAAGCTATATAACCTGGAACATACGCCATGTTATCACTTTGCAGTAATTGTTTTATTAAAAGGTTTGTTGTTATATTTCTATTTTCCATGTTTTAATTGCCTTTGCTATTGTAAAAAGAGCTTGCTGCTCCAGCCACGCCAGATATTGCTCCTGTTAACGCTGAGGTTTGATCAGCTGAAGCTTGAGCTTTTATACCTTGTTGAGTGTTTATTTGATTTTGTAGTCTATTTAATTGCTGCATTTCTCTTTGCTCGGTTTCGCTGTAAACAAACTTTTTACCCATAGCATCAACGTCTTGCATTCTTTCTGCTTCTGCTATTTGCGCTTGCTGTAATTTTTCTTCACCAGCTGCTCTTTTATCTTCGTTAGATTTTTCTTGAGCTTCTATATCAGCAGCTACGTTTTTCTTAGACTGTAAAGCAGCTTGAGCCAAAGCAGTTGCGCTACCCGCACCACCGCCAGTTTGTCTTAACGTGTCTAGTGTGTTTGCCAAAGCTTGATCAGTCTGCTCTATTTGCATTTCAGTAGCTTGCGTAGCAACAGATAAGTTAGCCATAGGATTACTCATCATACCGCTTAAGCTAGTAATATCTTCGTAAGGATTTATTATTTCCTGTCTGTTGGCTTCTAAGCTTGCCATTTTAGCATTCATCTTTTTAAGATTTCTTGCGGCTTTTCTTTTAGCTCTTCTGGCTTTACCACCACCGATAATACCACCGATAATACTAACACCAGCACTTATAGCACTACCAATTAATACACTCATTTTTATTTATTTATTGTTAAATTTTTAATACCCATTGTTAGCCACGTAATCTGTGCTAACAGCAAATAATTCTTTTTCTCCTCCTAAGTTAGTAACAGCATCTGTTGATATTGTTACTGTAGCGTAAAATCCTTTAATACCAGACATAGCATTGTAACTAACACCACCTGCGTTTATTTGAATATTACCAACTTCTCCGTTTGTAGCAGGACTATTATTTATTAAGTTAGCTACATATAAATTTTCTTTTCTATTAAACCCAGCGTAATACTGTATACCACCTTGAACATAAGCTCCTTGTGTATAACTATAAACTTGAGCTGTAGTATCTTCACTGTTAACCCAGTTGTTATTTGAAAAGTTTAAGTTTCTACCAACTGTATCTGATACAAAACTATTAACTTGCCAACCATTACTTCCTTCATAAGAAACTGTTTTAAAGTTTTTAGAGGCTGCAACACTAGGGTTAAAGACAAAAGTAATTGACGTTGGTGTTTGTGTCTGTCCATAAAAAACATTTCTTGTGCCACTTTGTGAATAATGTTGATAAAGTTTACCTGAATTAAGACTATAAAATTTACTACCTAAGCTAAATATTTGATCTGGTTTATAACTGAAAAAACTAGTCCAACCTTTCACGGTTTCATCAAAAGCTAAAGTATCATAACCAGAGTCAATAGTATTATTGTTAGGTTCTTGAGTTGATACAACGTACTGTTTATTATAAATGTCATAACCACCTAATATTTTACCTTCAACACCTGCCACTGTTAAGCTACCTAAATTATCTCTAAAATAATCAACCATGTTAAACTTAGATATTTCATCAAGACCAGATTTAGATAACCTCATTATTACATTATTATTTCTGTCAGAAAAATATTTATTATAACCATATACTGCAAAACTAGTAGGGTCTGTACTTATACCAAACCTACCTAAATAAGGTTGTATTGCTCCAATAACTAGATTAGCACTTGTAACAGTTCCTCCGCCTTCTGCAGAATATATAGCATCTTTATCTATTAAAGCTCTACTAACCTTTAATTCTTGGAATATTGTTAAATTAGTATCTTCTGCGTATAGTTTTTGTATTGAACCGTTTGCTGGATCTACAGATTTTACTATGTCGTCAGCCACAGAAAATACATTAGTATTATTAATACCAGTTCTAGAATTAAATATACCAGAGTATATTAACGAGTTACCACGTCTAGTTCCGTTAGGTTCTTCTTCTACTAAATAAGCTTTTGCTCCAAAAGATACTGTTGTGTTATTATAACCACCGTTTATTCTTGATTCTTCTATTACCCAATTATTAGGAACAGTAGAACTACTTGAATCATAGCCTCCTTTAGCAGCAGGTATACCCATTGAACCATTCCACACAGGTATGTTGCCATAACCAGGTGATGGCGTAGTTTGCGCTTTATTTACTTTCTTAAGAAGGAATGTGTTGAAGTATTTTACTTCTATTATCGCAGCCATATATATTATTATTACTTATTTTTTTTAAACATTACAAGTGTTCGCTGGATCATTTGCGTCTAAAGCTAATTTAACAAAAGAGTTTGGTAAATTGTTTTGAGTGTATGTTGTATCTCTAGCACAAACAACTGCGTAACCAGGAAACGTATTAGCTGGTGGATCTACAAAACTAACCACACCTTCGTCAACACCTTCGCATGTAGTAAACAACCCTGAAATAACACTGCCAGTTCCTCCATAAGTAAACTTATAAGAATAACAAGGAGTTCTATTTATAACTAAATTAAAAGTACGAGATTGAGATAAACCTCCAGCATCTGTAGCAGTAGCAACACAAACATATGTTCCGTCTACCATAGAATTAGGTGGATTACTACCGTTAAAAAATACACGACCATTCCAAAAAGCATTTACTCTTGATTGATTTATTAAAACATTGCCAGTTCCTGATGGACCATAGTTAACACCGTCTTTTGTTACTGTTAAAGACCATGATATATCTTTCCAAGCTATATCTGGATTTGGGACTGCTGGACCAGCAAAAGCTCCATTTTGCGCTTGAACATTTATTATAGTTCCATTTCCTTCACCGTCTGTTCCAGGTACGTATGTTACGTCTGCAGGTTGTGCAAATGTTGGCGCAACGTTTATTAACGAAACTGGTTGTTGAGTTATAAAAGATTGTATTACAGGTTCTGTTCCAGGATTTGAAGAATAATTTACTTCAAAAGTAAAAGAATAAGTTTGTTTTGTTGCGTTTTGATTGCTAAAATATAAATAATCTTCTAGCTCAATATTATAATTATTACCGTTTCTTGCTAAACTAAAAGTACTAGTAACATCACTTCCGCTATAATCTAAAACACTATGTAATTGCAATTGAGGCGGTGTTGTAGCGGCGTAAACAATATCATTACCAAATTGATCTAATATTGTAAATGAAGCACTTAGAATTTCTGAGTTTAAAGCTAATGATTCTTCAAATGCACTTGCGCTAAATCCACTTAAAGCAACACCATCAGTTGTTCCGCCTAAAACAGCCTGATTTAATTCAGTTATCAAACCTTCAGATGTAGTTTCCCAAAATATATCTAAATTAGAATTAACACCGTCAGTTTCCATAACAGCTAATTGAGGCATGGTTAAATAAACGTCTTGAGTTGGCGAAAAAGTATATATAGTAGTTCCATCTGCTGCAACATCCAATGGACTGTTACTTAACTCTATAGTAGCTGTGGTAGTCGCTCCGTTTACAAACCTAGTTATTGTTGTTCCTTCCGCAAGACCAGGCCCAGATATAACAGTGCCGACGTTTATAGTACCAGAAGCAGAAGCCGAGCTAGGGTTTAAATTGCTTATTGATATTTCATTAGTAGCTCCTACGACAGAGCCAGAGTCTATAGTTGCTGTTGTTATAACTGCTGGTATTCCTATTTTTTTAGATGGTGTATTTATTCTAGCAATTAAAGGATTAGAAACGACGTTGTAAAACTCTGCGCTACCAACATAGTTTGCTGTAGGTATGCCATCAAATAAATCTTTATCAGTACCAATAACACTTACAATAGGTGATGTTGGGCCTGGGTAATATTGTATATTGTTTAAGTTGGTTACTATACTAGCTAAGTTTTCAACTCTACCATGTAAGTTAATACTACTTCTAAATTGTTTTTGTTCTGGTCCAACCTCTGTTAAATCTCTAGGTACTTTGTTTATATTGTCACTTATTAATACCGCGTGTGAAGTTTTTCCTAATTCTTTTAAAGGATCGTTAGGATATGCAGCCATTATACCTGGTAAATAAACATTATAATATTCTTGCTCTGTTTGTTTTACAACAATTTTATAAGAGTACCAACCTAATGGATTATAATCAGCACTTGTTGTGTCTCCATTGTATATACCTGTAGAGCCTCCTGGTATTGGATTATTAAATAAAACCTTTAATGAATTACCTGGAAAAGTATCTGCGGTTATATTATTGTTTATATAATCTGAAAAAACTGTTGATCCTAAATATTGTTCATTATTAAACTCTACAGAGTTATCGCCTTGAGATAATATAACAGTAGATGATCTACCAAATTTATCTGACAATACAACTCCAACTTGGTAATTTCTATTTTGTTTAAGTGAAGAGTTAGGGTATTCTATTTTACTTGTAGTATAGGTTACGTTGTTAGGAGATGTAAATGTTAAAACAGAATTTACTGGTAAAATTTCAGTTGTAGCTAAAGTTAGTTTTACAGCAGTTGAAGTAAAGTTACCAATAATAGTACCATTTGGTATTGCTCCAGGAACATCAGAAGTTACAACAAAACCATTTTGTATAACACCATCGACAGTATTTATATTTATATCAATGCTACCGCTAGCTGCTTGGGTACTAACAGTGGCGGTTCCTCCGCCTAAATTAAATGTAGATTTTTGACTAACAGCAACGTTGTAATCTATAGTAGATGGTGGCGTATGTTTATCTTCAAAGTTTCCATAAACAATTCTATTACTTATAACTTCTTGAGCCAACGCTCTCACTGGAACTTTATCATAAGTTCTAGTTGTTTCAGATGAAGGTAAAACTTTATAAGGTTTTCTAGACTGATATTCATATTCATAAACAGTGCCACCTGGAATTTGAGCTTGAACTCTAGATATTTCTATAGTTTCTATAACATTTATAATGTTTGAATCAGACTCTTTAAATAATATATCTATCTCTTCCACATGTAGTATGCTCTGCATTTGCTCAGACGTATATGGTAAAGGTATTCTAAGAATTATTTTATTAACCTTGTTTTCCATAAACTCTACAACTGTACTTCTATAAGCATCTTCTTCATCTTGAATGTCAAGCGGTGGAGATTCTTCTATTTCTGTTCCATTAGGTAAAGGGTTTTGCTTGGTCATAAAATAACCATCTTGCTTAGGTATAAAACACTCTTGGGTAAATGGTGACATTATAGAATACTCACCATTAATAAATTTAAATCTATACGCAAATCTTACAAACCTATCTCTTAAATAATCTTTATCACCATTATAATCAGGGTTATAATATGGATTAAAGCTAAATACAATTTCTTCGTCATCTTTATCAATTAATGTTCCAGTTATATTACCGCTAAGAGTAACTAGCCAGTATGTTGTTTGGTCTGAAGAAGAGTCAACAGTTAGTCCAGTATCTGTAATAACCCCAGTTGATTTGTTTCTACGACCAACTTTTACGCCAGCTGTTCCACCGCTGCTAGTAACTATGTCTCCTTGAAAACCTGATTTTAAAATTTGTAATTCATCTTGACCTGTAGCAGCATTTATATTTAAACTTCCAAGACCTCCATTAGGGTAATATAAACTAACAACGTCATACATTGTAGTTTCATATTCATTAGATATAGAAGATTCTTTATAAAGCTGTATTGATTGGTAAGGGTTATATTTTGCTACAGATATTTGTTCTTCTATAGTATAATATTGATCGTTTTCATCAACAAAATTAGACTCGGCTAAGGTTACGTTTATAACTCTAGGTTGATTTCTATTGTCTGTAAAGTATAATAAATCTTCTAATATATTTACCCCTGTTATAGGAAAAGCTGTTGAAAAGTTTAAAAACGCACCAGAAACAAGAACTGAAGACAATTCAGTAACAGTGTTGTAAACAACTATAGAATTTTTTTGAGCAGTATTATATGATAATGTAGGGTTATTGTTATCTGTTAAAAAAATAAAAACTCT
>Ga0196889_1000252_pt1 | contig 16911 bp, 26 predicted proteins | sample VirMetDEL_Nov_12_FD_166415 | JGI IMG/M metagenome (GOLD analysis project Ga0196889, IMG submission 166415) | Aqueous microbial communities from the Delaware River and Bay under freshwater to marine salinity gradient to study organic matter... | ecosystem: Environmental > Aquatic > Marine >...
TTCTGTAGGTGAGTCTGTATGCTTGTGCGCATATTGCCAGCCTGCCTCTATGCTTTCATCAACTAACCTTTCGATAAGTGTATACATTTTAACTTTCATATTTATTTACTCTCTGAAGAAGCTCTTTAAGTTCTGATTCAAGTTGTTTCTTGTGAGATACCATCTCTTTTACAGCGTTTTTATAGTCCTCAACTTCTTTAACAGAATAATAGGGCGCATCGTATACCTCATTCCCACCGCACATACCTCTATACGGGCCTCTTCTAATCTCAAGTTTTGGTAATTTCATTCGGCACCTCTGTAGTTGTGGTGCGGTAAACTCTCGCCTCGCGATACTTAACCTCATCTTGCATTACTTTGCACAAAGCTGGGCGCATCCTTTTCTGCTGTGTCTCTAAGATAGCTCTAAGGTGATATGGATTTAAATCAGCAACTTTCACATAACACAGAGGCTGGTTACTGTCTTTACCATAAGTGCCCCATTTGACCACTTCTCTTATCAATGAATGGCTATCGTCTGAGGTGACAGTTAGCATTTCCTCATCACCGTTAGCAGAGCATCTAACATAATCACAGCCGCCATCAAGCATGTACTCTTTTCCGTTAGCATCTGTATGCGTAACATAGTCGTGACGCTGGAGTGACTCAAGTATTGTTCCATCAGGTGTCCGCATTCTACTGCTTAATATAACACTCATAACTTCCCCCTTTAACTTTTCTTTTATGGTGCCGACACTGATGTCGGTAGCATCCGCTTCTCTTCTTATGGTTTACCAATTAGTTAGTTTAGGTACTACTAAGCCGTATATTCGGCATTTTTTAAACTAAAATAGCTAAATAATAGTTAACTCCAAAAATTTATTTATGTTTCCCGTTTTTAGTTCTAGCAAATGAACGGTTCTTAGACTTAGGTTTAACCGCTAGATTACTTTTACTATTAGAGCCGCCTTTTGACAGCGGCTTCTTGTGATCGACATCATTGCCATCACCCTTCTTGATTTTGCCAGCATCGCGCATCGCCTTGTTAGCAGCGTTGCGCTTAGCTCGGTTCTTCTTTTGCTCAGCAGTGCCTTGGTACTTGTCGTACTCAGCCCTGTAGTCTCTAGGTTTCTTAGCCATTGGAAGCATCCTGTAAGCCGTTAAGCAGTGCCAACGACACTGAACTTTGTTTCTTAAAGTCCGCCCCAGACAAAGAGTCAATGAACCTAGGGTGGTTTAGGTTAACAAGTATACACCACGCCTGACCGGGGTTTCTACCTCTGCAATTCTTGAACATAGTTACTCTAGCGTTGGAGTCTACCAAGGCACCCATGTTTTGCAGCTCACGTAGTACGCGGTCTTCTGCGTCGTTATTCTCCTTGACGAACTTCTTAAACACAGCCCTGTTAATAGCCAAAGTAGAGCCGGGCATAATCGGGTTGTTCGCATCGTACACATACTGCGTTCGCATAACGGCTTTGAGAGGGGCAGGCTCTCTAACCGTAGGCTTTCCGCCTTTGCCATAAGGCTGAGTGACTTCGATGATCTGGTCGTTGTACTGCTGCATAAACTGACCAATAACATCAATGGCGTCTACCTTGGCATCCACAGTATCTTTGCGGAGCTTCGTAACAGTCTCCAACATAAACTCTATCGTGTCCTTAACGTCGAACGGGAACAGGCCTAGCTTGCTACCTATCTTACCCATCGTCCAAGCAGACTTGATCATCGACTCGTAGAACCTTTCCTGCGGGGCGAAGTCAAAGCCAAACGTCTTGTGGAAGTCCGCGTGCCCTTTAGCAGCGACTTCTTTGGCACCGCCCAAGTGGACTACTGCCTGCACTAACTCAGGGAAAGCCCAACCGTGGTTCTCTAGCAGTAGGTCTGCGTAGTTACTCGCCACCTTGCCGCCACTGTCGTCACGTAGAGATACAAATGTTCTATCGTTCTGTGGAACCTCAAACGCTCGGACTCGCAATGGCTCGGACTCTTGCTTCACCTGATCGAACTTGCTCATTAGAGAAGTGTTAGTAGTCATAAACGTAGGGCCATCCCACACAGCAGGGTGACGAATATCGCGACCGGGAGTCATGGTGGTCTTCTCTTGCCCTTCACTGAATGAGTAAGCCATCTGTGCTACTTGATGTTCGTCGGCCATGGTGATCTCATCAATCGCCATAGGCAAGTTGTTCAGCGTGCCGCGCATACCATAGATAGCGTTTGTAGTGTCGTTCCTACCTTGTATAAGACTGCGAGGGTTACCAAACATGCTGTTAACAGTAAGCAGCGACAGCGTTTTACCAGTTGTCGTGTCCGTTGAGTAGACAGAAACAATGCTACTGCCCATACCCATTTGTTTGGCGATGATACCCGTAGTAGATATAAGCGCGCACGTCCTAATCACCTGCGTACCGGCTAGGTTCAACATATCCATAGCCTCGACAAATTTCTCGCGGGTGCCTTGGACTACGATGCGTTCCTTGTATCTCTCAGCGTTGCCAACAATACGACGTGATGTTGCGTTGTTCGGCGGGTTAATAATTTGCTGTCCGCATATAAACGAGCCGTCTTTCTGCCAGCCGAATGACTTATAGTCATAGCCGGTAGCTACTTGGCTCTGAACCATTTGCAAGTAGTCCATAAGATACCCTCTAACTTTTTCTTGTTGGTTGAGCGACTTCAAACCAAATATCTGATTGTCTAGTAGGAACCCAGAGAACTCTTTGCCAGCACTTGATAGCACTGCTGCTAAGTGGTCGTTCTGCTCCCAGCCTATAAGTGGCTTTTTAATTGCCAAAGTAAACGACGTCTGCCGGTCTTCAGGACTAAAGTATATTGATTCAATATACATCGGGTAAGTGCTCGTAAGCTCCCAATCTTTAGTCTCGTTTCCATCTTCGTCTTTAACTACGATCTCATGGTAGATTTGATCTCTACGCATTACGTAGCCTTCAGGCATTGGAATCTCTACTTCTTGCTCTTCACCTGATTCGTCTTGTACTACAACAACCTGTACGTCAGTGCTGCTAAGCTGCGCTGGAGAAGTCTTCTTGCCTTGGTATGGGCAAGCCTCACAACCCTTGGGGCAGTGCAGTGCGAACGTAGCGCAAGTAGTCGGGCCAGTAGCATTCCAGCCCTCCAGCTTTTCCATATTCTTTTCTAGATCAAACTCTGGGTGTTGGCCAGCGATACGTATGATAGTTTGCTCTGGGTCAGGCGTGAACTTAGCCAGCCCAAGTGAAGCACGCCACAGCGGCTCTTCTACTGGGTCGCCCGCTGCGTTGGTAACTCCGCCGCTCTCTACGATAGCCCTGACCTGTTGACAGTGTTCCGCTATGGAATCTATGTCCAAGTCGTTGCCTTCGTTGAGCACCGCGTCTAGCATGGCGCTACGCTTACGCTGGGGCCGGTCAGGGCGTTGTGGAGTTGTATCCATCCACTCAGTTAGCTTACCTGCCAATAGCAACACATCATGTTCTATTCCGTCGTCAAGCAACACCTTAACTTCTTTCCAGTCTGAAGTTTTCTTGTGGAACGTGCCAACTGGGCGCAGAACCATAGACGGATCGTGTATCTTAGAGTTATCAATCTCCAAGCCTTTGGAAGCTAGTGCGGCACTCAGTGCCTTAGACACCTGTACCCACTGCTGCTTAGATATGCACTTGTCCAGCACCCAATAAACATGGGCACCGATACCAGATGACACGATCAACGGCTTCGGCAACTTTAATTCTTTGACTACTTCCGCCAGCTTAATGAGTCCATCACGCTGCGTCTTGTATGGCTTGTCGCCACCACAGTCTAGGTCAAAGCATAAGCTCTTAAAGAAAGTAGCTTTATCTTGGGTACGGCGAATCTTTTGTTTGCCTTCATCCGTAGTAACTATGTTGTCAGCGAATGCGCCAACACTGTAATAAATTGTAGCCTCTGGGTTCTTATCCCAAAGCGCCATGTTAGCAGCGGCATCGTCCAGCTCCGCGTAAGTAAATACTTCTCTGTTCCAAAAAATGTTTTTATTATTATTGTATTGGGTTACTACAATCGCATCCCGATCTGGGCATACCCTCTTTAAAAAATCTATTGTATTCACACTCTATCCTCAGACAAAAATGAGCCGATTAGATTCGCTAATCGGCTCATACTTAGGGTTATCAGTCGAACAAGCTGTCTAACTTCATCTCAAGCTCTTCAGACTGCTTAACTGGCGCTACTGCTGGCTGCTCTGCTGGCTTACTGGCTGGCGCTGGCTCATCGTACGCCGACGCTTCATCGTCCTGAATAGACACCTTCGGTGCTGCTACTTGGGCGTGCGCTGGCGGCGCGGTCAATGCTGGCCCAGCGCTCTTCGGGGCCATAGTCCTGATAGCAATCTTAGTGTCGTCAGACAGTAACAAGGTATCTACTAGGGGAAGAGCTTTTTCTGGAACATAGCCGTTTTGCTTGAACAGAAGCCTAGGATAACTCGCCTGCTCGTCAAAGCCAAGCTGTGTGATCGCTTCCTCTGGGCCGATGTTATAATTAGCTAGCTCTGTGAAGTACTCACGTAGTGCGCGCATTGCACTAACTGGCACAGTTAAACTATAGACTTTCTGCGGGTCTGCGGCGGGCACGACAGCTAAATGGCGCTGGTCAGCACACATCTTAGACTTAGCACCTGAAGGCAGGATCTTAGAGCCTAGTACGTTGTTTGGGCAGTTGGCGCAGCTATCGTTGGCTGGGCTTTCTACTGTTTGGTCAGGGCGCAGGCCGTCGTTAGAGAAACAAGCTGGGCGTTTGTCTTCCGCTGCTGGGTCAAATGCCTTGGAGTAGAATACTTTACTTACTCTAGGGTTAACGCCAACAATAATAGCGTCTAACTTGTCGCCTACTACTGTTTCTACGCCGCCTTCCACTAACCTAAACTTTCCAGCACGGATGCTGATACGTGGCACACTGGGTGCTGAGGTAGTTACGATAGAGTCAGCAAGTGATGACTTAACTCCGGTCTTGTTACGTTCCGCGATACGCGCGGCGATGTGGGCTGGTACTTGTACGTTGTTCATAATACTAATCCTTATTGGTTTTTTCTAAAGTTGAATACACTCACTGAACTAAAATTAACTCCCGGCGGTGGTTCGCCAGCAGCCTCTATGTAACTCCTAACAGCAGTCTTAGAAGCGCGCGACTCTAGTAAGTCCCACGCGTCGTTGTCTCTGCAAAAGTTAAATAAGTCTTCTCTTGATGCTACAGTAGCTGAGTGGTGTGTTGACCAATAAGCTGTACCCGCATCTGTCTTAATAGATGAAAGACCATCTTCTTGTGACTTAACAGTAAACCAGTTTTCTAATGTTATCATCTTTTCTTTGATGCTGGCTTTGCGCTGTTTATACTCTTTGTCTAGCGCGTCGAGTTCTTTCCTGACCTTTAGGTATCGGTCAGCTGCCGTTTCGTAGTTCATACATTTCTCCAAGTAATTTAGTCACTACTATTAATACCACGCACTAAGTCTAAGAACTCAGCTAACGTGTTTTGCTTTGCTCGGAGTCTTCTGTAAAGCTCCGCTTCAAAGTTCGTTGCGTAGAGATGCCATACAGAAGTTCTTCCTTCCGTATTCAGCCTACGTATTCTTGCATTGGCCTGCTCGTACTGCTCAAGTGAGTAGATCGGAGCGTACCAAATAATATCCTTAGCCGCAGTTAGCGTCAAACCGTGCGCCGCAACCTTGGGGTGGGCTAAAAGTATCTTAGGCTCATCAGTGTGTTGGAAGTTATGGAATATCTCATTCCTATCTTTAGAGCTAACGTCACCGTTAACAAGCTCTACACTGTGGCCATCGCCGCGCAGCTTCTCTATAAGCCATCGCTGTACGCCCTTTAGTGGTACAAAGATTATTACCTTCCCACCTATCTCTTGCAGCAAATCAGTAAGGGTATTATACCGCGAGGAGCTGTCTATGACAATTGAGTCGTCCTCGCTGTAAACAACACCACAACAAATCTGTAGCAGTTTAGATAGCATAACAGCCGTGTTAGCTGCGGTAACAGAACCCTCGGCGAATATGGTTACGGCCTTCTCCTGCATATCTTTAAAGGCTTTTATCTGCTGAGTAGTCAGCTCAGTCTTCCGCCCTACAAAGTTGGTGCTAGGTAGGTCAGTACATTCGTCCAACGAGAAACGTATAGAAGGCTGCAATACTTTCTTACATGTTTCTAGGGCGTCATCTCTCGGTATCCACTTAAACTGTGTGACTTTCTTCATCACTGTATCTTTAAACGCAGTAAAACTGCGCGCTACACTCGGCGAATCTACTAGCCTAGCCAGAGTCCACGCATCTGCGGGCGTCTGGGATATAGGCGTGCCAGTTAACATCCACAGCCAAGGCTGGTTGCTCTTCATATACTTAGCGAACACTTTGTAGCGCCTTGAAGAAGCTGACTTCAACGCAGTGGCTTCGTCATATATAACCACGTCGAAGTCTTCCAAGTGTTCCTGCATGTTAGTAAAGCCATCGTGGTTAATTATGGCGTACTGCAAACCGGGTGTTTCTAACAGGTCTAGTCGTTTCTTCTTTGTACCTGTAATTATGGAGAACTGCCTGTGTGACAAGTGCGCCTTAAGTTCCGCGCCCCATACTACTTTAAGTGTGGATAGTGGGGCGATAATTAAAATCTTCTTAGCCACTCCTTCAGTAAGTAAAAAGTCCGCAGCCCACAGTGAGCTAATAGACTTACCAGTTCCCGGTGCGTTCAAGCACAGGCACTTCTTGTTAGTAGTAAGAAACGCAGCAGTGTCACGCTGGTGCTCCATCGGAGTAAACCGCGCAGGCCAATCGTAGTACTCCTTGATTGGCTCTGGCACGTTGAACCCCATGTTGCGCAGGACGATAGACTCATCAACCCCGTAAGGTATAGCTATTAGCTTCTCACCATTATGCTCTAGCTGCTTAGCGTGCGGTATAAACTCGGCAATAGCATCGTTCTTAGAGCTGTTAATAATTATCTTTTTCTTGTCCTTGAGTACTAGCACAGAGAAGCCCACCCTCGGAACTCAGCTTCCCAGTCATGGATGTTGCTTTCCCTAACAATCCAGCACCTACCTTTGGACTGAATTATTCCCTGTATCTCGCGCAGTTGGTTGTTAGTCGGGTCGTTCTTACCAAACTTAGTTTCTACACCGAACAGATTGCCTTTGTAACAGCCTAGCAAGTCTGGTATCCCTGACCTACCATAGCCGTTGGCTGGTGGCATGAAATACCATATCTCATCAGCAGGAAAACTACTTAGTATTTTCTTAACCGCTTTCTTAACGTCCGCTTCGTTCTTCATCTTCTTCCTCTCAATCTAGCGTCTGGGCAAATATCTTGCGCGGGGCACCACGGACAAAGACCTGAAGGCTTAGTCTTAAAGTAACCCAGATCGACTACCTCTTTAACCATATCTAACCTAGGCTGAAGACCATTCCATAGGGCTTCTAAGTGGTCACGTTTGTACGTGGTGTTGTCTACCTGATCAAACTTTAACCAAATAAACGATGTTTTAACTTCCTGTACGTTTGGAAAGTGCGCGAACACCATTGCAGCAAATAGTTGTAGCTGCGTTGGATTATCTTTGACCTTTCCAGTTTTGTAATCAAGACAATAAGCTGTATCACCATCCACAACAAGGACATCAGCAATACTACGAAAATAAGCGTCACCGTCATACCAACCAGTTGGAACCCTTCCTTTATCAATGGCCATCTGATACTCATAATACTTTTCTCCTCTTTTACTTTTTATTTTGTCTACTAGGCCACCCCACTTCTGTAGGGTTTGTTTAGCCTCTAGTCCTAGCGGTGTCGGCAGCTCATCTTTGCCATAGAGTTCTAACACTTCATGCACTCGGTTACCGTAGGCGCTTACCTCGTTGCCTTGGTCTTTAACGGTCTTAGAAACATATAAGTAATCGAACTTCGCTTGGCATTGCTCAAACGTGGACAGTCTGCTGTACGACAGCGCTATGTCAGACATAAAGTTTACCTTAGTTATTTAGTTTAGTTAACGGTACTGCTAGCCACTTGGCAGATAACCTTTCGTTAGCGTTATCTAGGTGAGTCTCAGACTTTTTCCAGCGTCCGTTGTATTCGCGCGCTCGAATCGTCCTGTCCGTAATCTTGTCTCTACCATACATCCTAGAGTGAATAGTCTTGTTATTCACCCCAGTTACGTCGCTTATCTCACGCAGTGTATAGCGTGCCCCAGTCACTAGCTTCGGGTGATTACCCGCAAATATAAACATTCTTTTTGGTCGCATATTATTTCCTTACTTAGCATCGCCGTATGACGGCCCGATTTCAGTTTCGCAATCCACTGGGATATGCCCTCTACACCACTTAGGTGTTAGACGAAGACTCTCCTCCATGTGAAGCCTAGCTGCCACAACTTCATCGTTGTGAGGCACGCATACAGCTTCGTCATGTACGGATAAACGTACTGGATATAAATGATTAATCCTAGCTGTCTGCCACATAACAATCTTCATTGCTGCGTGCTGACATAGGTTCTCTACTACTTTCGGCCCGTATATTCTAACACGTTGCCGACCCATCTGGTAAGTCCATTCTTCACCATCGTACTGTAAGTCATGGTATACAACGCCGGGTTCGCCGGGTCTGCCAAAGCCACCTTTCTGCGTTATAAACCAGCCCTTCCTATCTACTGGTATCATGGAGCACCCGTTGGCTATGTCAGGCAGTACAACCTTCTGGCAGTACTTCCACAAATCTACAATCTCGTGGTGAACGTCTCTGTACAAGTTCACGATCTCAAACGAGCGGTCTAGCGTAATAGGCTCAACGCCCGGAATATTGTTAGCCGCTTGCCTTACCATCTCTTGGAATCGTACCGCCCCAGCGCCGTACTGTAGCCCTAGCATCGCTGTCTTACCTAGAAACCTCTCAGCTTTATCCGCCTTGGTAATCTCTCTGTTAAACAACCTAGTAGCAAAGTCGCAGTACATATCCGCGCCGCCTTCTAGCTTTACAATAGCGTCGTCTTGCCCTGCCAAAGCCATAACAGTTCGCAGTTCAATATTAGATGAGTCACCTACAAGAACTGTATGCCCTTCTGGCGCGCGCAGTGCTTTGCGTAGCCCAGAAGATACACCACGAGCTGGTAAGTTCTGCCAATTAACTTTGTTACCCCCAGAGTAACGCCCTGTAGTCTTAGCGCCCCAGAAGTTTAGGTACACTGGTAAAGGGCCACGCTCAGTCATGTTAATAAACCGCAGTGCCCGAGTCTCAGCTATCGTAGTCTTCGCGCCTAACCTCGCAGATACTAGCGCCGCTACGTTAGGGTCGTCGTGCTCCTGTAGCTCAACAAACTCTTTATCAGTCTTGGCAAACGCATACGCTTCTTTCCCCGTCTTCATACTGATCTTCGTCGGCGGAGTTATCCCATGCACCTTTAATCGCTCGGCAAACTTATTATTAGACATAAGCTCAGACTTGTCTAAGTCAGCCAGCGCCATAAGCCCTTGCTTGCGGATAATCTCGTCGTCATACAGCTTGTTCATCATGTCTAGCCCACCTACTAAAGTAGGCTCAGTGAACATACGTATAGTCATGTCTATAAGAACCGCCTCCAGCTCTGGCGTAAACTGGTCTAGCCTCTCACCTATCTGCTCGCACAGAAGTGTGTCCTGCCTACAGTAGTCAGCGTACTCGATTAGCTCTGGCTGAGTCATATCTTCTAGCCGCTTGCCAACCATATTGTGAACAGCGTTGCCCTTATCCTCGAAACCCATGTACTTTGCGATATTAGCTAAGCTATGGCTCGGTAGCCAAGGGTAAACCATGCGAGCCTGCGACAATGTATCTAGCCACCGCTTTGGGTTTATGTCATACCGCTGTGACAATATGAATCCATCGAACAAAGTGTTGTGGCATCTGATGCCAACAGTAGACCAGTCGCAGTAACCTTGAAGTTTTGCCTTGATGGTTTCTTCGCTGCCTGCGAATACCTTAGACTCGCCATTCATGCGAACGCATACCATGATAGTTTGGTAACGGTCGTCTAGGATGTACTCGTCTGTCTGCATCTTCCGCAGCGAAAACTCTTTATCGTAGTACGTTTCAAAATCTAACGTAACTATATCCATAGTAGTGCCTATTGATTAAGTTAATAAGTGGTGGTTAAATAGACTACGAGTATTCATAGTTCTACTCCTCCCCTCTTTAGCCTCCTTCGGGAGGCTCTTTTTTAAGTTCTTTTCCTTCAGCGTCGTGAAACACCATTTCTATCTGCTCGTTAGTCGGCATATCTTTTCTGTCCTTACCAAAGATAGCGTCCCAGTTACTCTCGAACTTAGCCGCGTCTACCTTAAGCGGACGCTGCTTATCACCTTTACCATTCATCTTCATCACTCCTCGCGTTAATCGCACGCCCAGTATAGTCAGACTTCAGCATCTCTAGCGCACCCAGCATAGTTGCGTAGGGTAATCCAGACAGCCAAGTATCTACTACCTCACCTTTGGCGTTCACAGCCACTGCTGCGAAGCCGTCGGCTTTAATCTCCACCATGACATCCCTGAACTCTTTTAGTAGCTTTTCAAACTCTGGGTCTAGCCCTAGGGCAACTGGCTCAGGTACGGTAACCTTAGTCACTTTAGTGAGGTGAACTACCTTATCATCCATTGTACAAACTCCACTCGACTAGGATAAACGCGAGTAGTACTCCAGTGTATATAAGTACCGTGATGTTCCTGAAAGTTACCTCCTCCGTACACCACTCTTTGAACTTGTTAAGCCTGCTAGGCGTGTACCACTCCGATCTTTTCATAGCCTTATCAGCTATAGCGTTTGCTTCTTTGATAATTCTTTGAGCCTCAGTCATCTTTTTTTACTCCAGTTAGCTTCCCAATTACAGTATAGTTATTATCATCAAGAAATTTCTTGAAGGCCTTACGTTCTTTGTGGCGGACTTCCGCGTCTTGCACCATTAGCAATGAACCTACTAGGCACCCCAAGAACACTGAAAGTATTACGCCAGCAAAGAACGCTTCTATAAGTAAGTCGATCATATCTCATCCTCCGTATCCTCTAAAAATATCCATGCTGCGTCTAGCGACGCCCGAACGTGCTTAGACAAATGGTCTTCTGGAAAGTCAGACTCCACTGCCGCACCTAAGTTTTCGAGAAGCTGCTTAGCTTCACTCAGTAATATCGCCGTTTTGCTCATCTCTACCTCTCAAATTATCTAGTAATATATCAGTGTCGCTAAGCCGCTTCATTATGTCGTTGCTCTGAGAGCTTAGCTCGTCATAGATTTCCCTGAAACTTTCAGTTTGTCTAGCCATCTGTTGTTTAAGTAGATCGTTAGCCTCGGATAACTCCGCGATCATAGCCATAGCTTTGGCAGACGCTGGGTCATGTTCTTCCCACATAAAAAAGCCAGCAGTCTGAGATAAATTATAGTACCGCTTAACAGTAGGAGGAGCTAGCCCGAATATCATACCAAGATTATCCCAGCTTACCCCCTTAACTCTAAGCTCATGTACCTCAGCTATTTGATCTATAGTTAATTTTGGTTTTTTCATACATCACCTAGAACTTAGGGTCATACAGTACATGGGCTACCGCGTCGCCTTTGTGGATCACCTCATAGAAATCACCAAGGTGCGTTGCGCCACGGGCTTTCATCTCCTGAACAATAACAGAGATAGACCTGCCAACTGTTGCTACGTACACAATCTTCGCAGCGTTATCTACCGTTAGCCAGTCACGTTGTACATCTAGGCTGACACCTAATTCTTCAAAGCCCCGCACTAGCTTGCTTTCTAAGCGTACTAGGCGGGAAGTTACGTTGTCGTGCGAGTTAAATTTGGACATTGGTTACTACTCCAAAAGGTGCTGTGTATTCTCTAGCGCCTGTATTAGCCCATATAACTGGGCAGGGTGGCTCATCGCACTCGGACATATCGCCTTCCATATCCGTAAAGTATATCAGCCCTTGTATATGTGCATCCGTATCTTCTAGGTAGTCGAACACCGGCTTAAACCGAGTGCCACCACCACCTTTGCACCTAAGCTCTATGTCATCACCCTGCTCGAAACGCTGGGTGTGCATGATTTTAGTGTCACAGTAAACAACTTCTACGAACTCAGGGTTAAGGTCTTCGCTGATCTGCTGAACTTCTGTAGCAATCTGCGACAGCTCTTGCTGTGACATAGACGCGGATGAATCAATACCGACTAAGATACCCCCAAGCGCCTCGCTGTGCAAGCTCGGTAAGTATAAGCCCTGCCCAATAAACCTACGAGAAGGTCGGCGGTACGTGTAATCACTGGCCGCAGCAGATGTCATCAGCGCACGTAACTCGTCGCGCCAGTCCACTGAGGGCTTACCTACAGACTTGAGTATGTTATCTATGATACCGCTGCCATGCCCGCAATCCTTAGCCATCTGCGCTGCCGCTGCAATGGTAGCCTCTAGGTCAGACTTGGTAGCTTCTGTAGGTGCGTCAGATATGTCGCCCTCACCGTCGAATCCACCCGAGTCATACTGTGGCTCGCCTGCTTCCTCCTCGTCTTTCTTGAGGCGCTTGTACACTGTCTCGGAGTCCATATCTTCAGTGACCCAGCGAACGTATACGCCACCGGCTGGCAGTGAGTATCCACGACTTCTGATGTAAGCGTTGATTATCGCGTCGTTGGCGTAGTTCCATAGGCGCATCTCTCGATCACCTCTACGCCACATGTGCATCAGGACTACGTGCAGCGCCTCGTGCAGCACTAACCCGAACAGCTCTGCGTTGTCACACTTCGCTACGAAGTCTGGATTAAACAGTACTACCGTGCCATCAGTACCCGCTGTGGGTATTGTCTCGTCTATCTTGCGGGGTATTCTAGTCATAACTGCGGCAATGAAAGGCTCTTTAAGCCCTAGCTTGCTGTATGCAGTCTCGATACGCTTTTCTGTAGTTTCCATTGTAATGCTCCAGTAAATAAGTAAGTTAATCCCATGGGATTAAGCCTTCATGAGTGCTATATGCGCTGACAGCACAGTCTCTGCGTCGCGCTTAGTCTTGAACTCCTGCTGGTCGGTGTCGAAACCTATAAGTTTTAAGGTATAGCACCCGTTTTTAGAATCTATAGTGCCGACCATTTTGCCAATATTGTCTATGCCACGGGGGCGGCGTAAACGCTCTTCGTGTGGCTGTGATACTTTTATGAAGTACCACGACCCACCGTCACCACTATATAACTCTATGAAGTTAGACATTACTAAACGCCCCAGCATTGGCAATAGCCCACTTACTGAACGCAGCCGCTGAAGCTATGGATGGGTCACGCTTGTATGCTAACTTCATCACCAGTGTTTGGATGTCGCCAGACATATTCTCTAGGAACTTCCACGCGTTGTCGAAGTTATCAGAGTCGATCCGTGTGGCCAAGCCCATAGCTACGCAATACTTTACGTTTAACTCGTCAGGCATTGGTACCGGCTTACCTTTGAGGATGTCATCGAGTCGCGGCATGGTTTCCCATAGACGCAGATGTGTCTCGAATATAATCGCAGCCTCTTCGCCGACGTCACCTTTAATCATCTCGATACGATCTTGCAACGGTACGTCTATCTCTAGCACATCAGAGACAGCGAACCACGAGCGAGGTGATGGGAACGCTTGGATATTATTGCCACCCTCAAATTTGTGCAGCATATCGGGGCGGTCACGCAGGAATGATAGTATTTCTGGTGCTATGTCCTGAGTGATCGCATAGTTTAGGAAATCATCTAGCGTAGTATCGACCGTGATGTCACACATACGATTCTGTAGCGGCGCTGCTAGGTTGAACGTAACGCCACGATCTGACTTGCGGTTGCCTGCTGCAATAACCATCCACGTATCAGGGATACCAAAATCTTCTGGGGTCAGTGTTAGCTGATAAGCTGCTGCCTGTACTGCTGGCGGTGCTGACGTAATCTCATCTAGGAACAGGATGCCGCTACCAGTGCTAGGTAGAAAGTCGGGCTTAGCCCAACCAGTGCGCCCCTCGATGACGTGCGGAATACCACGTAGGTCAGTCGGGTCACATTGCGCCAGTCGCAGGTCGATTACGCCCTTCCAATCCTTTACGTGTTGGGCTAATAGGTCGGACGTTTGTTTGATTACGTCAGACTTACCAATGCCAGACTTGCCACGCAAGAACACAGTGCGCTTGCGGGTTTTTGGGTTTAGGTAACGCTTAACTAAAATAGGTGTAACGTGTTGAATACGCATGGTGTATCTCCAATAAATAAGTAAGTAGTTATTAAGTAAACTCAGTGTATATGTGCTGAGTGATTGCATCGTACATCGGTAGGACTTTATCGTCAAACGATTCGTGTAAGAACTCTAGGTCGGCGACCTCCTCGCCGCAGCGAGCAAAACAGAACCCCCCTTTGTGACTTAGAACCATTTCAATAGACGCTTTAACTAGGTCTACAAAGTCGCAGGTTGAATACCACTTTATACCCTCATAGTGCAAGGTAAACTCTTTGTCTAGCCATATCATATCGGTTATAAAGTCCTCATAATGCTCGTTGTCACCAAATTCTAGCGCCAAAGCTGCTCTATAGCCGATCATATCGGTAATAGTTTGTGTCTTTACAATAATTTTTACGTCTGATCTGTATCCCATAACATTTCTCCAGTAAATAAGTCGCCTAATCCCATGGGATTAGTTATTTTCGCGCTTGTTGGCCAAATCCAGTTGCATCCTTGCCACTTCGGCGGCAGGGAACGGTCGTAGCATTAGATTATTACGAGAACCACTTATCTCGTACGTTTTAGTGCGGTAGTTTTCTGCCACAGACATGGCATTGCTAAGCAATTGGGCGACTTTAAGCGCCGTTTCGCTGTCCACTACTAGGTCGTCACATTGAAGCATAAAAAATCCCATAACATTTCTCCATTAAATAAGTCACCTAATCCCATGGGATTAGCTAGCAGTCTATTTCAATTTGCAGGTCTAAGTGCATTTTTGCAAACGTAGCAGCGGAGAACGGAATTAGACTAGCCCCAGTACTCGTCCCATTAACAATCTCCCACTGCTTTGATTTGTAGTTTGTGGATACAGCTACCCCTTGGCTTAGCAGCTCCGCCAATTGCAAAGCAACGTCCTGCGAAAACACCAAATCATCACACTTCACTATAAAATAATTCATTATCTAGTCCTTGAGTAAGTTATCAATCGCACCGAGCAGCGCATCGGTATCAATCTTGGCTTTATCACGCGCGCCCTGACTTGCTCGCAGCGTATCGGCTGATGGAGTTACTTCTACTACGTTTTTTGCGAGCTGCATAACGCCAGCAGGCAAGATATCCTCGAAATCGTACAGCAGATTTATCTCAGCGATAATATTCTCACACACTGTGTCGCGAAACACTGGCGGTTTGATCTCTGTCTTGCCATTGCGGGTATTGAGTACCGCGCGCTCATCTTTTACAGCAGTTTCGTTGAGGCGCTGGACTACTTCACGCAATCGCTCCAGTGGTACACGCATCAGGTCATCCATTTGCTGCTTGGTTTGGGCTTCTACCTGCTTGCGTAGGGTATCGGCCTCGTCATCTTGCATCTCGATACGGAAATCACCGCTGTCAGTCACTGGTTTGTACTGTACAGAGAACCTAAACCGGCCACGTAGGTCAGATAGGTCAGGATAATCACCCGCATCGAATAGATCACCCTGCGTAGTACGTGCAGAATCCATAACAGTGACCCAGTTTTGCAGGAATGCGGTGACACACTGGCTAAATTCTAGCTCAAACTGTGCCATGCGCTCTGCAAACTCCATAAAACGAGCAGATGGCAGTAAGAAATCACCTCGGCCCCAGCTATACGACACACTTTCTAGGTATGCGCGAGCAGATGACTCGACAGCCCTAATTGGTTTTATCAAATGGTTCGGATACAGATCTTTTCTGTAATGTCCTGCGCCATGTGCATTGGTTGCTATCTCGGCTGCCTGAGTTGCGCGGCCATCGGTTTTAGTCATCTGTGGCTTGCCCACTGTTAATGACACAATCATTGCGTTTTCTTTAAGGCTCATGCCTTTTCTCCTTAATCCCATGGGATTAGTTAATAAGTAATAAAGTTGGTAAGTAAAGTCTCTCGACTGGTACCCATGATATCAATCACAAGGTTGTAGGTCAAACGACGCCCAAGACGCGCTGCTTAGGCTTTCTTCTGGTCTGCCTGCTAAGGCTTTAAGGCCATTTATCGCAGCTTTTATGTTCTTAGGCTCGGTCTTAAAGTCTATATTTGAGAGCACTTTTTGCTGGGTGTTGGCTCTGGATATAACAAACGCACGCTCAGAACATATATCGGCCTCGGGAATATCCGTAGCTACTAAGTCTTGTAGCCGCACGGTCTCATCCAGTGCTTCTATTACTGTGCGTTCTACAGTAATGATCCGCGTACCTTTTCGGGCGGCTTTGTAGACCTTTTCTATAGTCTCATCCAGTGATTTACTGACCTCGAAAATAACATCGTTGTCTATCCTACTGCGGACTCCGTTGCTTACCCTACTACCTAAGTCTAAGTGATACACCTTTACAACGTCTGGGTCGATGACCTTCCGCAGTTCGGACGTAAATAAACTCATATGCCTCGCAGTGGTGTTCGAGTATGCCGTGGTGTTAATAAGTATCTCATGCTTCCCAAGGTCTTCCCTATAGCACATCATATACATCGGACACTCATAAGAATACGCGGTTACTCCTAGTTGGTCGTTTGACCCACTGGCATTCTCCACTACGGAGTAACTCATATTGCCGGTTTCTCTACCTTTCCGCTCCTCGACATTGCCAGACAAAATATCTAGACACATCCCAGCAGCTTTTTGCGCTAAATCTCTATTGGTCATGCTCATAATAAGTTCCTTAATCCCATGGGATTAGTAAGTAAGTAATTCAATTTACGCGTCGTAGGGG
>Ga0196889_1000259_pt1 | contig 16740 bp, 13 predicted proteins | sample VirMetDEL_Nov_12_FD_166415 | JGI IMG/M metagenome (GOLD analysis project Ga0196889, IMG submission 166415) | Aqueous microbial communities from the Delaware River and Bay under freshwater to marine salinity gradient to study organic matter... | ecosystem: Environmental > Aquatic > Marine >...
TACGGGGGACTAATCAGTAAAGGTATGCAATCTTCTACTGACGAAGTTGTGCCTGTTGAAACAAAAACATCAAACTCATAAAAATATGAACTTACCAATAACAAGTAGATTAAAAAGAGTATCAATAGCAAAGCAAACAAATCCAAAAGCAAAAGTTTCTGGAAGTATTGAAGGTGACTCTAATAAAATAATTGAGAATATTTCTTCTTCTTATGAAGGTCTAAAGATGTCAGATAAAGACTGGGCTGCTTTGCCGGCTGCGGAAAAAAGAAGATTGAATGCAGCAGCAGGAGCAAACAAAAAAGGTAAAATAATCAAACAGAAAACCACAACTGTACCTGGAAGCAACTTAGATTATTCTGCGGTTGAGCAAAAAGCGACTGAAGGAACTGTGTTTAAACCAACAGAAGTAAGAAAATTAAGTAGAGCCGTTAAAAAATCAGGTAGAGATGTTAGCCGAGCTGAAAAGAAAATTAGTAAATATGCTACGTCTTCTGAAGATGATAAAGGTAATATTGTTTGGACACCTAAAGCAGGTTTAAGTGAAAAGCAAAAAATTAAGTTTAGAGAAAACAAAGCAGAATTAGAAGGCTTTAAAGATATAGCAGCTAATGTACGTAAGGGAGCTAAAAGCGGTAAAGGATTTGGAGGAACTTTTATATCTGGTCAAAGAGATGTATTGCTAGGAGAGAAGACTCCTGAACAGCAAAAAGTTATAGCTCGTAATGAGGCTAAGAAGAAACAAAAAGTTGCAACAGAAAAAAAATTAACAACAGCTGGACGATTTAAACAAAGCTCAGGAAGTATAAATCCAGAGGGAGATTCCAGCGATGGTGGTTTTGATTATGAAAGATTTACGGGAGATACAGGAATGGGAGAAGCTATTAGATCAGCAACTGCCCCAAGAGCTTTAGGAGATACCAATACTGTTAAAAAGCCATCTATTTCAAACATGAAAGAAAAAAGCATTGCATACAAAACTCTTAAGGGTGGGCAAAATAAATTGCCTAAACAATTGCAAGACGCAATTAAAGCGGCTCCAGGTAAAATGAAGTCTAGTTTCAAAATGAAAGGTTACGGTAAAAAATAAATAATTAAAAATAAAAACAATGAGTTACAATTTAACACCTATAACAGCTAGAGTACAAAAGAACTCTAAAGGCGGAGTTACTGAACCTTATATTAAAGGCATTGGTGTCGCAAAAATGAAAGAATCTTCTATTGCTAAAGTAAGGGGTAGCAGGGCAGCATCTAATAAATCAAGATTAGAACAACGTTTAAAAGACAATGCTCAACCGGTGATAACTACTAATAATACAAGAGGCAGTGGAGATAGAGCTCGTAGAAGAAATGCAAATAAACTTACAACTAAAGTAGATAAGCCTATTGTTAAAAAAGTAATTGACAAGGTGGTTAAAAAACCTGTTGTTAAAAAACCTGTTGTTAAAAAAGCTGTTAAAAAAGTTGTTAAAGCAGTATCTACTAATTTAACACCTAAAAAAGTAGTTACTATAAAAGCTAAAAGACCTATTGCTGGTAAAATAGAAGTTAAAGCTACTATAAAGCCTGCTAAAAATGTTTCTAAAAAAGTTGGAAAGAAACTAACAAAAGCAGCAAAAGCTGTAGACGAAGGTAGAAATAAAAAAGCGGATAGACTTTTAAAAAGAGCTGCAAGAATTGAAAATAGGGAAATAAAAAAGGATGATAGAAAAAAAGCTAGAGCTGCAAAGAAAAAAGCAGGTCAAGCTTCAAAAGCTATAAACCCTAATTCATAAGAAAAATAGGTAACTATATAAATATAATTAATATAAATTAAATCAAATCAAATGAGTGAAGTAGTAAAATTAAACAAAGACAAAATTTCAAAAGAAGAATTAACCAAATTACAAGAAGCGGTTAATAAAGTTAATGGTTTTCAAATGCAGATCGGAGGCATTGAAGCTCAGAAGCATGAACTATTACATTCTATTGCAGAAGCGTCTGGAGAATTAGGAACAGTTCAAAAAGAATTAGAAGCAGAATACGGACCTGTATCTGTTGATATTAATACTGGTGAAATTAAAACCGTTGAGTCTAATAAGGAAGATTAGTATCGGCAAAGACTATAAAAATGATGCCATGCACTATTCTGTTGGTCAGGAAGTGTATGGTGGTCATGTTATAGTTAACATAATAGACGACGAAGATAAGTACTCAGTTTATATAGAGAAAAATAAAGAAGTATTGCCTTGGAAAGAATTTAACAAAAACATGGCGATCGCTATTGAGTTTGATTTGCAATATTAATGAAAGGTTATATGGACTTCATTGTTGAGCCATTAGATGGTAGATACAATAGTACGATGTCTGTTGGTGATACAGAATTAATATTAAATACTGAATTACAAAACCATAATTACGTTAACAGAATAGGAACTGTTTTACAAGTACCTTACTTTAACGAAACAGAAATAGAAATAGGAGACTTAGTTATTGTTCATCATAACATCTTTAGAAGGTTTAGAGACATTAGAGGAACAGAAAAAAATAGCAAAAGTTATTACGAAGAAGATAAATACTTTGTTCAACCAGATCAACTGTATGGATATTCTAAAAAAGATTCTAAAAGCAAAAAGAATATATGGTTTGCTTGTAAAGGATTTAATTTTGTTTCACCTCTAAAAGAAACAAAAATGTTTACTACAAAATTTGAGAAACCTTTAGTAGGTGTTTTAACTATTAAAGATAAAAATTTAATAGGTGTAGAACAAGGGGATCTTGTAGGATTTACCCCAAGCTCAGAATATGAGTTTATGATAGGTACCGAAAGAGTATATAGAGTGCCGACCAATTCAATCACAATCAAATATGAATATAAAGGAGACGAAGAGAAATATAATCCGAGCTGGGCACAAAGCAGTTGAAGAATTAATTGCTGTAGCTCAAGAAGCTATTATTCAAAATAATGAAGAGGATCTTTCTGCTGATAAATTAAAGAATGCAGCGGCTACAAAAAAACTAGCTATATTTGATGCGTTTGAGATATTGACTAGAATACAGGAGGAGCAAAGAATATTGGATGAAAAACCAAAAGTGGTTGAAGATGTAAAAGAGTTCAAGGGATGGGCTGAAAGAAAATCTAGTTAATATGTATAAGCAGAAATTATACGAAATTATAGAGCCAATAAAACGCACTACAATATCTAGATTAAATAAAGGTAAAAAGTGGGAATACGGATATAACAAAGAACACGATGTTGTTGTTATAAGTAAAACTGGAAAAATAGGTGAAATATATAAGATACAGAATCTTAAAATAGCATTACCCTTGAGTCCAGGTAAGTTAGATAAAAGTAACGATAAATGGACACCGGAGGAATACCCAAAAGAGCTTAAAGGTATAAAAAGCATTTTTGATTGGAGAGATTATCCGGAAAGTTTTAAAAACAAATGGGGGGAATATATAGATGAACAATTCAAAAAACGTGAAGAAGGCTGTTGGTTTAATAATAGAGGCGTGGGTACTTACATTACTGGTGCTCACTTTATGTACTTGCAGTGGTCCAAAATTGATGTAGGAAAACCAGATTTTAGAGAATCGAATAGATTATTTTATATATTCTGGGAAGCTTGTAAAGCAGATAAAAGATGCTACGGTATGGCATATCTAAAAAACAGACGTTCTGGATTTTCATTCATGGCCTCTGGTGAAACTGTTAATCAAGCAACTATATCAAGTGATGCGCGTTTTGGAATACTTTCAAAATCTGGTAGTGACGCCAAAAAAATGTTTACAGATAAAGTGGTTCCTATCTCTGTAAATTATCCATTCTTTTTCAAACCCATTCAGGATGGTATGGATAGACCAAAAACGGAACTTGCTTATCGTGTACCAGCTTCTAAGTTAACCAGGCGTAAATTAGACTCAGGTGAAAAGTCGGAAGTACTATCTGGATTAGATACAACTATTGACTGGAAAAATACAGGAGACAATGCTTATGATGGTGAGAAACTAAGATTACTAGTACATGATGAAAGTGGTAAGTGGGAAAGACCAAACAATATATTAAATAATTGGAGAGTTACAAAAACTTGTTTAAGATTAGGTTCTAGAGTTATTGGTAAGTGTATGATGGGATCAACATCAAATTCTTTAGATAAAGGTGGTAATAATTTTAAAAAATTATATAATAAATCAAATGTAACAAAAAGAACTAAAAATGGACAAACTGGTTCAGGACTATATTCTTTGTTCATACCTATGGAATGGAATTACGAGGGATTCATTGATTCTTATGGAGCACCTGTATTTGATAAACCAGAAGAAGGCACAACGGATTCAAATGGAGAGCCTATTGAGATCGGAGTTATAGAACATTGGGATAATGAGGTTGAAGGATTAAAAGACGACCAGGATGCTTTAAATGAATTCTACAGACAATTTCCACGCACAGAAGAACATGCGTTTAGAGATGAAACAAAAAATAGTATATTTAACTTAGCTAAAATATACGAACAAATAGATTATAACGAAGGATTAAGCAAAAGTAATGTTTTAACGAGAGGTAGCTTTGCTTGGGCTAACGGAATTAAAGATACAAGTGTTATATTTACACCCAATCCAAAAGGAAGGTTTTTGATCTCTTGGATTCCTGGTTCAGGATTACAGAACAAACAAATTTTAAAGAACGGTATAAAGTTTCCAGGTAACGATCACATTGGAGCATTCGGTTGTGATAGTTATGATATATCAGGAACTGTTGACGGAAGAGGTTCTAATGGCGCTTTGCATGGATTGACTAAGTTTAGCATGGAAGATGCTCCACCTAATTCTTTCTTTTTAGAATATATAGCTAGACCACAAACGGCCGAGATGTTTTTTGAAGATGTATTAATGGCTTGTGTATTTTACGGAATGCCTTTATTATGTGAGAATAACAAACCTAGACTTTTATATTATTTTAAGAGAAGAGGATATAGAGGTTACTCTATGAATAGGCCAGACAAGCTTTGGAATAAGTTGTCTGTAACAGAAAAAGAGATTGGTGGTATACCCAATTCAAGCGAGGATATAAAACAAGCGCACGCTGCGGCTATTGAGTCATATATTGATAGATACGTTGGATTAAAAGAAGACGATCAATATGGAGACATGTATTTTGCTGAGACATTAGGAGATTGGGCTAAGTTCGATGTAAACAATCGTACTAAATTTGATGCCGCTATTAGTTCTGGTTTAGCTATTATGGCTTGTAACAAAAACTTATATGCACCTAGTGCTACCGCGCAAAGAAAAAAAATAAATTTAAGAATATCAAAATACTCCAATAAAGGTGGTGTTTCAAAATTAATAGAAAAATAAAAATATGGCTGAGTCAGTTATAACAAGTTATTTTCCAAGTCAAGTGGCTACTGATCGCGAGAAAGCGTCAATGGATTACGGGACCAAAGTTGGTAGAGCTATAGAGAGCGAGTGGTTCACAAACGATTCTGGTTTCACTAGATTTAAAAGTAATCAAGACACGTTTCATAATTTAAGATTATATGCTAGAGGTGAACAAGGTGTTCAAAAATACAAAGATGAATTATCTATAAACGGTGATTTATCTTATTTAAACTTAGACTGGAAGCCTGTACCTATTATATCAAAGTTTGTGGATATAGTAGTTAACGGTTTATCTGAAAGGCTTTTTGATGTTAAAGCATATTCTCAAGATCCATTTGGTGTTGACAAACGTACTAGATACATGGAATCTATTATTAGAGACATGGAGACAAAGGAATTAACTGAAATGGTTAAAGCTGAATTTGGTGTGGATTTATTTGAGAATGATCCAACAACTTTGCCTAAGAACAAAGAAGAGTTAGATTTACACATGCAACTTAGTTATAAGCAACAAGTTGAATTAGCTGAAGAGCAAGCTATAAACGTTTTATTAGATGGCAGCAAGTACGACCTAACAAGAAGAAGATGTAATTACGATTTAACAGTTATAGGTATTGGAGCTGTTAAAAACAGTTTTTCAAAATCAGAAGGTGTTAAGGTAGAATATGTAGACCCTGTTAATTTAGTTTGGTCTTATACTGAATCACCTTATTTTGACGATTTATATTACGTAGGAGAAGTAAAGAGTGTACATATTAATGAAGTTAAAAAAGAATTTCCTAATTTAACAGACGAAGAATTAAAACAAATATCTAGCCAATCCTATAGTGGTAATGGTTTTTATAATCAAACATCCAGAAATACAGATGAGCAAGATTCTAATACGGTACAATTATTGTATTTTAACTATGTTACCTACACTAACGAAGTTTATAAAGTAAAAGATACAGCAACAGGTGCATCAAAGTTAATTCCAAAAGATGATGAATTTAATCCTCCTCAAGAATTATATGATGAGTACGGTATCGAAAAATTATCAAGATCTTTACAGGTATTGTATGAAGGTGTAAAAGTTTTAGGTGGACAAATGCTTAAGTGGGAATTAGCTTCTAATATGATTAGACCTAAGAGTGATCTTACTAAAGTTAAATTAAATTATAGTATTGTTGCCCCTAGGATGTACAAAGGACGAATAGAATCAATTGTAAGTAGAATTACAGGTTTTGGTGATATGATCCAGCTAACACACCTTAAGTTACAACAAGTATTATCTAGAATGGTCCCAGATGGGGTTTATTTAGATGCTGATGGTTTAGCTGAAGTAGATTTAGGTAATGGTACAAATTACAATCCACAAGAAGCATTAAATATGTTTTTTCAAACAGGTTCTGTAATTGGTAGATCATTTACCCAAGACGGTGATATGAATCCTGGTAAAGTTCCTATTCAAGAAATAACAAGCGGAAGTGGTGGTAATAAATTAGGTGCACTAATAAACACATACAACTATTACATCCAAATGATTAGAGATGTAACAGGGTTAAACGAAGCTAGAGACGGAAGCACACCTGATGCAAAAGCATTGGTAGGTGTTCAGAAGTTAGCAGCTGCAAATTCAAATGTTGCTACAAGACATATATTAGATGCTGGTTTGTTCTTGACTTCGGATTTAGCTGAAAACTTATCGCTTAGAATATCTGACATATTAGAATATTCACCTACAAAAGAAGCTTTCATTCATAAAATAGGTAATCAGAATGTAGCGGTGCTAGAAGAGATGGCAGATCTATATTTACATGATTTCGCTATATTTATTGAATTACAACCTGACGAAGCAGAAAGAACTGTATTAGAAAATAATATACAAGTAGCTTTAGGAGCGGGGCTTATTGATTTAGAAGATGCTATTGACCTAAGAGAAATTAAAAGCACTAGACTAGCAAATCAGTTATTAAAAATAAGAAGACGAGCTAAGCAAGAGAGAGATCAAGAAATGACTCAGCGTAATATAGAGGCTCAAGCTAACGCAAATGCTCAAGCTCAACAGGTAGCTGCTCAAGCAGAAGTTCAAAAGAACCAGGCTATGACACAACAAAAAGCTGAACTGTTACAATTAGAAGCTGAACTTGACTCTCAGAAAATGGTTCAAGAGATTGCTGCTAAAAAAGAATTGATGCAAATGGAGTTTCAAATGAACCTACGATTAAAGGATATGGAAACTGATTTAGCAAAAACAAAAGAGTCTTATAAAGAAGATAGAAAAGACGATAGATCTAAACAAGAAGCTTCTCAACAGAGCGAACTAATAGATCAAAGAAAGAATAACTTACCACCAAAAAACTTTGAATCTAGCGGAAACGATACATTAGGTGGAGGTTTTAACTTAGGCTCGTTCGATCCTAGGTAATAATAATAGTAATAATTATATAATATTTTATCATGCCAGAAGAAATCCAAAGTGATGTACCCGTAGTTGATGAGACTATAGTACAAGAAAAAAAGCCTATGTCGTTCGAGGACGGCGTTATTAAGGTTGATTTATCAGAATTAAATAAACCCGTAGAAGATGCCATTCCAGAACAAGAAGCAGATGCAAGCGATGTTCCTATCGCCCAACCCGAAGACGCGACAAGTAGCGAAGAAGTGGTTGAAGAAGTACCACAAGAACAAGAGCCCGTTCCAGCTGAAGACGAATCTACTATTGAAGAAATAACTGAAGAGGAAGTTGTGGGAACAACAGAAAATCTTGAAGAGGAAGTCGAAGAAGCTATTGAAGAGCAGATTCAATCAGGAACTCCTTTACCAGAAAATTTACAAAAAGTTGTTGATTTTATGGAAGAAACTAACGGAACTTTAGAAGATTACGTTAGATTAAACCAAGATTACAGCAGCTTAAACGATAATCAATTACTTAGAGAGTATTACGAAGCAACAAAGCCTCATTTAGAAAAAGAAGATATTGATTTCTTAATGGAGGACAACTTTGATTACGATGAAGACATCGACGAAGAAAGAGACATTAGGCGTAAAAAGTTAGCCCGTAGAGAAGAATTAGCAAAAGCTAAGTCTCATCTAGAGGGATTAAAAGGAAAATATTACGAAGAAATAAAAGGAGGTTCTAAATTGAACCCAGAACAAAAAGAAGCGGTTGACTTTTTCAATCGTTATAAAAAAGAAAACAAGGAAGCTAGTGAAGTAGCCGGTAATCAAGCGTCTATATTTAACAAAAAAACACAATCGCTTTTCTCTAATGATTTCAAAGGTTTTGATTTCAATGTTGGTGAGAAAAAGTTCCGTTTTAAAGTTAATAATGTAGACCAAGTAAAGACCACCCAAAGCGACATCAACAATTTTGTCAAGAAGTTCTTGAATGAAAAAAATGAAATGAACGACGCTAAAGGGTATCACAAATCTTTATTTACCGCTATGAATGCTGATAAGATTGCTGAGCATTTTTATGAGCAAGGTAGGGCTGACGTTATGAAAGATAGCGTGCGCAACTCTAAGAACATTGATATGAATCCAAGAGGGACTCATGAGAAAGTTGTTCAAACAGGAGGAGTGCAATTTAAGTCTGTGCCTGGAAACAAAACTTCTAAGTTTGGAATTAAAACAAGGAAATAAACTTAACAAATAACAATTATGGCTGCAAACGGAAGTTTTACAGGAAGTACAGCGGCATTGGCGCATTTAACGCCTCGTCCAACTCAAACATTATTTAATGACAACTACCTATCTTTAACAGATATGGATTTTACACAACAATTCTTACCAGAAGTATATGAGAAAGAAGTAGAGCGATTTGGTAATCGTACTATTGCTGGATTTTTACGTATGGTTGGAGCTGAGATGCCTATGGCTTCTGACCAAGTAGTTTGGTCTGAGCAAGGTAGATTGCATATTGCTTATGACGATGCAACTATTGCTTCAACTACTACCTTAACCATTCCTGCTGGTGCTGGGGGAGTTTCTAAGAATCTTATTGGCCCTGGAGCAACTATTATAATTGCTTCTGCTGATGGATTTACAGTAGACAAAGCTTATGTTCAATTAGTTGAAACCGCTGCAGGCGTTGCGACAATTACATTTGCATGTTACGGAGCGACTCAAACAACTGCAATTACAGGAACAGGAGACGTAAAAGTATTCGTATATGGTTCTGAATATGCTAAAGGAACTTCAAACGCTGGAACATCTGTTGATGCTGCTTTTGAACAATTTAACAACAAGCCAATTATCTTAAGAGACAAGTATGCTGTGAATGGATCAGATACTGCTCAAATTGGATGGGTTGAAGTTACAACTGAAGCTGGAACATCTGGTTACTTATGGTATTTGAAATCTGAGCACGAAGCAAGAATTCGTTTTGAAGATCAATTAGAAATGAGTATGATTGAAGCTGAAAAAACAGCAGCTGGAACATCTATTACACCAAACGTTGCAAACAACTTTGGAGGTGGTACTGCTATCACAGGTTCTGATGGTTTATTCTCTGCTTTAGAAGAAAGAGGTTTAGTTTATACTGATGCTGATTTTGGAACAGGAGCTGGTTTAGGTTTAGAAGACTTTGATCTTATTTTACAAGAATTAGACAAGCAAGGTTCGATTGAAGAAAACATGTTGTTTTTAGATCGTGCATCTTCTTTAGGGATTGATAATATGCTAGCTGCTCAAAACTCTTATGGAGTTGGAGGAACTTCTTATGGTGTATTTGAAAACAATGAAGATATGGCTTTAAATTTAGGATTTTCTGGATTCAGAAGAGGTTCTTATGACTTCTACAAAACTGATTGGAAATACTTAAACGATGCTACCACTCGTGGACTAATTGGAGATGTACAAGGTGTATTAGTTCCTGCTGGAACATCATCTGTATATGATCAAATGTTAGGACAGAACATTTCAAGACCATTCTTACACATCCGTTACAGAGCTTCTGAAGCAGATGATAGAAAAATGAAATCTTGGATCACTGGATCAGTTGGAGGTAATTATACTTCTGATGAAGATGCAATGAATGTTCACTTCTTATCTGAAAGATGTTTATGTGTACAAGCTGCAAATAACTTTGTATTATTCAAAGATACTGCTGCTTAAGAGTAAATTAATGTAATCTTTACCCTCATGAACAACATGGGGGTAATTATTACTTTTTAACAATGCGACAATAGCTAGTAGTATATAATAATAAGCAGCTACTGTCATCTTTTATCAAATTATTTAATCATATTTTATTATGGCTGTTAAAAAAGCACAAGCAAAGAAAATTGAGGTTGCAACTCAAACAATTACTGCACCAGAACAAGAAGCAGTTAAAAAAACACCAGCTAAACCAGGTTTGGAATTTAAAGATAGAACATACTATTTAAAATCGGGTAAATCACCTTTAGTTTACACTATCCCTGCTAGACATAGCGCTAGAAAACCTTTATTGTATTTTGATCCTGAAAAAGGTTATCAAAGAGAATTAAGGTATGCAACTAATCACTCATCTCCATTTGTAGACGAGCAAGAAGGACATGTAACTTTAGGAAGAATTATGCTTCGAGATGGTATTCTTAATGTAAAAAAAGAAGATGTATGTTTACAAAAACTGTTGACATTATACCACCCTTTTAGAGATAAGGTATATGTAGAACATAATCCGGTTCAAAATTCAGAGAATGAACTTGATTGGATTGAATTAGAATTAGAAGCACTTAACACTGCTAAAAATTTAGATATTGATGAAGCAGAAGGAATTTTAAGAGTAGAATTTGGAAGTAAGGTAAGTAATCTATCTTCTAGTGAGCTTAAGAGAGATCTTATGATATTCGCTAAAAGAAAACCTGCATTATTCCTTGAATTAGCAAACGATGATAACGTACAATTAAGGAACGTTGGAATTAAAGCTACTGAAGCAAGGATTTTAAAACTATCTCAAGATCAAAGAACTTTTACTTACGGAGATTCAGATAGAAAATTATTAACAGTTCCTTTTAGTGAACACCCATATTCTGCATTAGCAGCCTTCTTTAAAACAGACGAAGGAATGGAAGTTTACAAGGCAATATTGAAAAAACTTTTATAAGTTACCTTTTATAGCGATTAAGCTGCTTTAAAGGTGGCTTAATCACTATAAATAACAAAAAAATTACATATGAGCGTAAGTATAGATACTGTTTACCAACGAGTACTAGGAATACTCAATAAAGAACAAAGAGGATATGTTACGCCTCAAGAATTTAATTTATTTGCCAATCAGGCACAAGGAGATATTTTTGAACAATATTTTTACGATATTAATCAATTTGGTAGAATGCCTGGCAATAGTACAGAGTATTCAGACATGCTGAATCTTTTAGATGAAAAAATAAATATCTTTGAAAAAACAGCAGAACCGGTACGTAATGGACTTTATTTTTCATTACCAACTGATCTGTACAGATTAGGTACAGTAGTATATAAAAATACAACTACCAATAACTTCGGAATAACTTCCACAGAAAATATAGAAGCTGAGCGTATAAATGCTAATGAGTTTTTATATATCAACTCTTCACCTTTAACAAAACCAAAAAATGTAAGGCCTGTATTTGTAGCCAATTCTAGCGGCTATAGAATTTATGGTAATTCTGAAATTATCACACCGTCAGAGGTAGAACTTAACTACATTAAAAAACCAGCAATTGTTAACTGGGGTTATCAAATTGTATTTAATGAGTCTTTATATGACGCAGCTACAACAGTAAATTTTGAACTTCACCCTTCAGAGGAGACAGAATTAGTTATAAAAATATTAGAATTAGCAGGTATACTAGTGCAAGACATTGGTTTGTATCAAATAGCTAACGCAGAAGAGCAAGAAACAATTCAACAAGAAAAATCTTAATATATGGGACTTATAAATCAAACAGACGAACAATATTATTTAGGTCCTGACGGTGTTTGGGACAGCTGGGATGAAAAATATGGCTCATATCAATTTACTAGTATAAAAGACATTATAAATAACTTTATAATTTCATATGTTGGTGAAAGTAAAATTATAAGTAAAATAAAGAGAACAGACGTAGCTTTTCATGCACAACGTGGAATTCAAGAATTTAGCTTTGATGTTTTACCTTCTGTTAAGTCTCAAGAGATTGAAGTTGGACCAGCTTTAAATTTTATATTACCAAAAGATTATGTTAACTATGTAAAAATGGTTTGGGTAGATGGAAACGGAATAGAGAGAATTATATATCCAGCTATAAAAACTAGCAATCCATTACCGATATTACAAGACAATAATCATGAGTATTTATTCGACGAACAAAATCAAGAAATAATAACAGCAGATGAGTCTGAAACTAAAAAGCGATACAACGCTTCTAGTGGATCCAAAAATAATAGAATAGATAATACAATAGATGGCGACGTTGTTGCTTTAAACCACTACGGAAGGCGATATGGGCTTAATCCTGAGAATGCTCAAACCAATGGTACTTTTTACATTGACCCATTATCCGGTATTGTTTATTTTGATTCTAATATGGCTGGTAGAGTTGTTACTCTAAAATACATATCCGATGGATTAGGATCTGACGAAGAGATGGTTGTTCATAAATTTGCAGAAGAAGCTTTATATAAGTATATTGCTTATGCTATTTTATCAACTAGAGCCAATACTCCAGAGTATATGGTAGCGAGATTTAGGAAAGAAATGTCGGCTGCAAAAAGAAACGCTAAATTAAGATTATCAAATATTAAAATTGAAGAGATTACTCAAATAATGAGAGGTAAATCTAAGCAAATAAAACATTAATATATGCCAGAATTTGTACATGTTTTCCAAAGAGGGAAAATGAATAAGGATCTTGACGAAAGATTAATACCTAATGGAGAGTACAGAGACGCTTTAAATTTAGATTTAGCTAATTCTGATAACGGTAATTTAGGGGTTTTACAAAACGTAGAGGGTAATATTCAACTAATAGGTAAAGAGGGAACAGGTAATACTTGGAGCACGGGTTTTATAGATCAATATAGTAATCCTACTTGTATTGGAACTTACAGGAATGATATAACAGAGAAAGTATATTGGTTTATTGCATCGGACACTATAAGCGCGATTGCTGAGTTAGATCAAACAACTAATGTTATATCCCCTATATTAGTAGACACGCAAAACATACTTAAGTTTTCTAAGGATTATTTAATAACAGGGATTAACATATTAGATAACTTGTTATTTTGGACAGACGATCAAACCGAACCAAAGAAAATAAATATTGAAAAGTTTAAAATAGGATCTACAGACTTTTTAACACAAACTAAAATACCTTTTTATAACCAATCAAACGAAAGTTACTCAACTACTTTAACTGGTCAACCAGATTTTACAGAAGCAGATGTTACAACAATTAAAAAGTCTCCTTTAACAGCTCCTACTTTAGACATAGGAGCAAGTAAATTTGGTCCAGATTTACCAGGTACAGGAGTTACCCCGGTTAAAACATCTTATTCTGTTTCTAATCAAGAAAACTTTACGTATATACCAGATTTAATTGGCTCTCCTGGGGAGTATAGGTCTATGCCTACATATGGAGAATATTTAAGGAATATAGAATTAAACCCAAATTTTTATGACGAAAGCAGTATGGGCGCTAATTGGAACGGGTTTATAATTGTTCCTGTTATAGCTCCACCAACATATGCTAATATACCTGGAACTTCAACACCTGTTTGGGCAAAAGGAGACATACTAGTTTTAAAAGCGTCTAAAATAGATGACTTTAATAACTCTTACGAATACGATGTGAGACTGTTAATTGAGTCTATTGTTGCAAACAATATAACTGGATCCATTCAAGCTGTGTCTACGGATATATTAAAGTTTTCAGAACCTTTATTGTGGGACACGGTATTAGAAGAAGACACTCCTATGTTTGAGTATGTTTTTCCTAGATTTGCATACAGATGGAAATATATAGATAATGAATATTCTGTATTTTCTCCTTTCTCTGAGGTTGCTTTTGTGGGAGGTGAGTTTGAATATCAATCGTCTGACGGGTATAACTTAGGTATGACTAATAATATGCGTAGGTTGATAATAGAATCCCTCACTTGGGGATCGGAAGAGGTTACAGAAATTGATATATTGTTTAAAGAATCAAACAGTAATCTAATTTATACCGTAGATACAATAAGAAGAGACGACTACACTACAGAGACAGCTGGAGGCGAAGTGTTAGGTACTACTTTTCAAGTGGTGTCTGAATTAATTGGATCAGTTGTTGAAGCAAATCAAATATTAAGACCATGGGACAATGTTCCTAGACTTGCTAAAGCACAAGAAGTTATTGCTAACAGAATAGTTTACGCTAATTATTTACAAAATTATTCATTAGAAAACTCTGTAAATTTAGAGTTAGATATTACAAGAGCACCGCATCCGTCAAACGCAATAGACGTTACTACAGGAGAACCATTAGGAGAAAATAATTTATTTACTAGACTACCTAGAAAATCAATAAAATCAATAAGGACTTATCAAGCAGGTATAGTTTATAAGGACACCTATGGCAGAGAGACTCCTGTATTTTCGAATAAAGTTAGCTCAACGCATGTATCAATTAAAGAATCGGATGCTTTAACTCAATTAAAAATAACACCTCTTAGTGATGCTCCAAGTTGGGCTACTCATTATAAGTTTTTTATTAAGGAAACATCTAATGAATACTATAATATAGCTTTAGATAAATTCTACCCAGCAGAAGATGGTAACGTATGGCTATCTTTTCCTTCGTCAGAAAGAAATAAGGTAGACGAACAGACTTATCTAATACTAAAAAAACAAGCTAATAATAATACACCTGTAACTACAATAAATAGGTACAAAATACTGTCAATTGAGGCTGAGGCCCCTGATTTTATTGCTGAATCTAATAAAAACATATATTCAGGTTCTTTTCAACCTATTGTTAATATTGTGCCTGGGTTTAAAACTTTAGAGCTAACGGGTGTTGATTTTACTACAGACCCTACTTTTGGCAGAAACCTGACGTCTGACAATAAATTAACTCTTAGCTTACCTAACGGAGGAACTAGTGGTGAATATGACATTTCTAGCGGGCAAGTTGGTAGTCCTTCTACAAAATATACAGTAACATTAAAAGAGCCTCTAGCTGGTGATGTAGATTTCTTAAACGGTCAAGGTACAATAAGTGTAAATTTATTTAGAGAAGAATACCAAAGTAAACCAGAGTTTGAAGGTAGATTTTTTGTTAAAATAAACAGAGATATTAATTTTGATCTAAACATAACTAACGCAGTTTCAGGTAGTGCTGAACAATTATGGAAAGTAGAAGCTTTAAGGGAAATTCAACCTATTGATACAGGCATTGCAGCAAATCAACAGCCTTTTACAGCAGGCACTTATTGGCTTGACAACGGTTTAAATAGAGGTAGGAATGCACAACCTAATAGATACAGAATGTATGGTAACGGTGGATGGGCTAATAATAGACCTCCAAATGGACCAAACACAGAACCGGATGCAGGTGGTGCTTTAAACAGTATAGGATATGAATATTTAGATACCCCCGCTGACCAACAGAAATGGCCAACAAATTATAATCCACCAACAAACGGATCAAGTTATTTTGGATTTTCTTTAATAGGTGGAGCCACTTTTATAAGAGATTTTACTGACAAAATGATTGGTAGTAATATTTTTACTACTCAAAATTTAAGAAATCCTATTTGGTACAGGCCAAACGGCATAGCTAAACCAGGTGCGAGACTTAGGTTTTTAAGAAAACAAACAGGAGATTATTCAAAAGTATACGAAATAAAAGATTTAGCTTGCGACATAAACGAGAGAGGAATACAGAATGGTGTAGAAGGGAATAATTTTAGGGTTGCTACTGTTTTTGAATTAACAGAACCTATTTTTGAATCTTGGTTGGATATAAATTTTGATCCACTAGCTTTGCAGGCTTTAGATATACGGGTTGAAATTGTTATAGAAGATGGAGAAACAGGGGGTAGCTTAGACTCAAAAAATCCAGCTATATTTGAAACTGAACCTAAAGAGGCTATTGATTTAGATTTGTATTATGAGGCTAGCGATGCTTTGCCTATTAATACACATGGTCAATCTAAAACTTTGGATTGGTTTAATTGTTATTCTTATGGAAATGGAGTTGAATCAAACAGAATAAGAGATGATTACAACGCTGTAACAATAGATAAAGGTGTAAAAGTATCTACTGTACTAGATGAGCCTTATGCTCAAGAGCGTAGAGGTAGCGGATTTATATTTTCACAAATATACAATTCAACATCTGGTATTAATAGACTTAATCAATTTATTCAAGCTTTACCTATAACCAAGGATCTAAATCCTATAT
>Ga0196889_1000269_pt1 | contig 16427 bp, 13 predicted proteins | sample VirMetDEL_Nov_12_FD_166415 | JGI IMG/M metagenome (GOLD analysis project Ga0196889, IMG submission 166415) | Aqueous microbial communities from the Delaware River and Bay under freshwater to marine salinity gradient to study organic matter... | ecosystem: Environmental > Aquatic > Marine >...
TTTTGACAAATCTGTTTAGATTAGGTGGATTTGACACTGTTAAAAAATATGATGATACTCTTATAAGTTGGGCATCTGGTAATCCTCAATCAAATATAGTGATTAATTTTGGAGATAATCAATACACATATGAGGCTGCGTCTGCAAGACAAACTCTTATAGATACATACGGGTGGACAATTACAGATGGAGGACAAGTTGCTTCACCTGAATTTGTAATTTCTGTAAAAACTGATAATACTGGTACAAGTAATGATGACCAATTTACAGTTCCAGCACCATCTAATGGTTTTAATTACACTATTCAAACCTCTGATGGTCAAACCATAAGTAATTTAACTGGTCCTTACACCGTTACGTTTCCTACAGCAGGAGAATACGATTTAAAAATTTCTGGTGCTTTTCCAAGAATTATATTTAGATTTCAACCAGACTTATTAAAACTGATTAAAATTAAAAATTGGGGAATACTTCAACCTACCTCTATTGGTTTTGGTGGGTGTAAAAATCTTACAGAAGTTCCAACATCAAGTGCTCCAGACTTAACAAATGTTACTAGCTTATTTGAATTATTTTTTGACTGCGAAAGCTTAACATCTCTTGACTTAAATACTTGGAATACAAGTACAATTACTTCGCTAGGTGAATGTTTTCAAGACTGTAATAATCTAGCAAGTTTAAATATAAATAACTGGGATGTAAGTAATGTAACCGATATGAGTGAACTTGTAGAAAATTGTAACTCTTTAGTTAGCTTAGATTTATCCAATTGGCAGACAACAAGTTTAGTTAATCTAGCTGAAGCTTTTCAAAGTGCTTCTGGAAATATAAATGTTAGTACCTGGGATGTAACTAATGTTACTAGTATTTCAAGATGCTTTAGAAATTCTTCTGTAATTGTAGATGTATCTGGTTGGGATACATCAAATATATCCAATATGGGATTTGTATTTGAAGGGACTAACCTTAGTTCATACGGCATAGGTAATTGGAATACATCCAATGTAACAACTATGATTTTTATGTTAAGAAATGCAGATTTATTTAACGAGTCTTTATCCAGTTGGGACATTAGCAATGTTACAAACTTTACATCTTTTATGAATGGGAGTGATGGAATGTCAACTGCAAATTATGATGCAACATTAATTAGTTGGGCAAATCAAACTCCACAATTAAACATTACTATAGATTTTGGTGGCTCACAATATACTCTGGGGGGAGCAGCAGAAGCAGCAAGAAATACATTAATCAATACATACGGTTGGACTATCACAGATGGTGGTGGTGTATAAATAATAATAATAAAATGGCAGAATTAAAATCTTTAAAAAACACAAAAATATGTTACCCAACAAATGAAACTTGGTTCATATGCTGGGATAACACGAGAGAAAATATAATGGCTTACGGTTCTATATTACCAACACAATGCATGGAAACACCTTGGGCAGAAGTTGATTACTATGACAACGAAGCTTCATGGGCCGAGGTATTAATTGAGAATGGTATTAATCCATTTCCAGACGATCAAAATGAGGAGTAGTTTTTTAATAACACTACTACTACTTGTTTCGCTAAATTTAAACTCTCAGTCTTCTTGGGATCCACTAGGTGATAAGAGAAAGCATATAGCTGGTGGTGTTTTTTTTAGCGGTATGACTTCGTTTATAGTTTATGATAATAACGGAGAAAGAAGAAAAAATGCTTTACTGTGGAGTGTTGTTTCTTCTGTATTAATTGGAACAGTAAAAGAATTAGCAGATCATAATAAACCGGAAAATACACCAATCACAGATATAGGTTACACAGTGGCTGGTGGTTTAGTGGGTGCACTAACCGTAGATCTTGTATTAAAAAAATACGAAAATAGAGGTAAAAGAAGATTAAAGCGGGTAATTAGAAAAGAAGAGAGTATGAAATGAAAATTTTAAGCAAAATAATGGGAATAGAACAATTAAAAATATATGGATTCAACGCTCTCGCGTTTTTATCGACGTTTACGGCTATTGATGCTGTACTTAAAGTTGCTCTTATGGTGGCATCTATTACTTACACTATTGTAAAAATAATTTCAATAGTGAAAAACGAGATAAAAAAAGATAAGTAAATAATTAATAATTAAATATAATCAAATGAAAAAAGTAAAAGAAGAAAAGAAAGCTGATCTAAAGTTTATTGACTCTAGCGAGTTGAAGGCTATTAAAGATAGACAAGAAGTAGTAGATAAATACTTATTTGAAGTAGGTGTTATTGAAAGTAGAAAACACGCGTTACTACATGAGCTATCTGAGGCTAATAAAAGATCAGAATCTTATAAAGAAATACTAATGGACAAGTACGGTCCAATTAACGTTAACATGGTTGACGGTAGCTATAATCCATTGGAAGATGGAAAATAATATAAGAAAAATAAGTATAGGCTCAGACTATAAAAATGACGCTATGCACTACTCCGTTGGTCAGTCAGTCTACGGTGGTCATATCATAACCGCTATACTACATAATCAAAACGACAACTCTTACGATATACATATAAGAAAAGGTGAAGAAGTTATGCCTTGGAAAACATTTAATTCTAATATGTCTATATCTATAGAGTACGATCTTGAGTATTAATGAAGTGTGTTTTTGATTTTATAATAAAACCTCTTGGTAATAGGTATGAAAACGAAGTAACAGTAGGTGATAAAAAACTAATTATAAATTCTAGCATAGAAAGTTTTAAATCCGTAAATAACTTTGCTGTAGTTGTGGAAACACCATTAGCTTACAAAACAGAAATACAAAAAGGTGATATAGTTATTATACACCATAATGTATTTAGAGAGTTTTATGATATGAGAGGGCAAAGAAAAAATAGTAGGTCTTTTTTTAAAGAAGATCTTTACTTTTGTTCTCTAGACCAGGTTTACTTATATAATAGAAATAACAACTGGTACTCTTTCGGCGACAGATGCTTTGTATCCCCTATTAAAAGTAACAACGATTACACGCTAGATAAAGAGCAAAGCCTTATTGGTATACTAAAATACGGTAACAAGTCCTTAGAAGCTCTTAAAATCAATCCTGGGGACTTAATTGGCTTTACGCCTAACAGCGAATGGGAGTTTGTTGTAGAGGGAGTTAAAGTTTATTGTATGAAATCTAATGATATTGTTATTAAATATGGACACAAAGAAAACGAAGAAGAATATAATCCAAGCTGGTCAAGCAGCGGTAGAAGAGTTAATAAAGGTAGCTAAAGAGCCTATCGTAGACTCTGGAGACGATATAACAGCTGATAGACTTAAAAATGCTGCAGCTACTAAGAAATTAGCTATATTTGACGCTTTTGAAATACTTCAACGTATACAGGAAGAAGAGGACATGTTAAATGACGTACCTAAAGAAGAGAAAAAGACTTTTAAAGGTTTCGCTGAAGGAAGATCTAGATCATGATCTATAATCAAACACTATGTAGTGTAATAGATGACCATATAAAACCTCACGTATTAAAGAGGCTTAACAAGGGCAGAAAGTGGGAGTATGGCTATAACAAAGAGCATGATGTTGTAGTCATAAGTAAAACAGGTCAGATAGGTGAAATATATGAGATACAAAATTTAAAAATAGCTTTACCGAAAGCAGAGAATGTTTTTAAGTTTGATAACAAAAAATGGACTAGATTTGATTACCCTAAAGATTTAAGTAGAATTAAATCTGTTTTTGATTGGGACGAGAGACCAAGTAGTTTTAAAGAAAACTGGTATGAATATATAGATAATGAGTTTGAAAGAAGAGATAAAGGTTTCTGGTTTATTAACAAAGATAAACCTAGCTATATTACTGGCAGTCATTACATGTACTTGCAGTGGAGTAAAATTGACGTTGGGCAGCCAGACTTTAGAGAATCAAATAGGTTATTTTACATATTCTGGGAGGCGTGTAAAGCAGATGCAAGGTGTTACGGTATGTGCTATCTCAAGAACAGACGCTCGGGTTTTTCGTTCATGGCTTCCGGGGAAATTGTCAACAAAGCCACAATATCAACCGACTCACGTTTTGGGATATTGTCCAAATCTGGCCCCGATGCTAAGAAGATGTTCACCGACAAGGTTGTACCAATATCAATCAACTACCCGTTCTTCTTCAAACCGATCCAAGACGGTATGGACAGGCCGAAGACAGAGCTTGCCTACAGAGTCCCGGCGTCGAAGCTTACAAGACGGAAGCTCGATACAAACGAGAAAGTACAAGAAATTACCGGTCTCGACACGACAATCGACTGGAAAAACACGGGGGACAACTCGTACGATGGGGAAAAACTACAACTACTAGCTCACGATGAGAGTGGTAAATGGGAGAGACCTAACAATATTAGAAATAACTGGAGAGTAACAAAAACCTGTTTAAGGTTAGGTAGAAAAATTATAGGTAAATGCATGATGGGTAGCACCTCTAACGCTTTAGATAAAGGTGGTAATAATTTTAAAAAACTATACTATGCATCAAATGTTGATAAAAGAAACGCCAATGGACAGACTAGTTCAGGATTATATTCTTTGTTCATACCTATGGAGTGGAACTACGAGGGATACATTGATTCTTTTGGATTTCCTGTATTCAACACACCAGAAAAACCAATTGAAGGTCCAGATGGTTCGCTAATAGACTTAGGTGTAATAGAGCACTGGCAGAATGAAGTTGATGGTTTAAAAGACGATCAAGACGGTTTAAACGAACTTTACAGGCAGTTTCCTAGAACAGAGGATCACGCTTTTAGAGACGAAGCAAAAAACTCTTTATTTAACTTAACTAAAATATACGAGCAGATTGACTATAATGGCGACTTGATGAATACTAACGTTCTAACTAAAGGTAGTTTTCAATGGGAGAATGGTGTCAAAGATACTAGAGTTGTATTCACACCCAATAAAGACGGTAGGTTTTTAGTTTCTTGGGTTCCTGATGTGCATTTGCAGAATAATGTAATAAAAAACCACAGAGGTATTAAACACCCTGGAAACGAGCACATAGGTGCTTTTGGTTTAGATAGTTATGATATATCAGGAACAGTTGATAATAAAGGCTCTAACGGTGCGCTATCGGGATTAACTAAAATGCACATGGACGAAGCACCTATTAATCAATTCTTTCTAGAGTACATAGCTAGACCTCAAACTGCTGAGATATTTTTTGAAGAGATATTGATGGCGCTTGTTTTTTATGGCATGCCTGTTTTAGCTGAGAATAATAAACCTAGATTTTTGTATTACTTAAAAAGAAGAGGTTATAGAGGTTTCTCTATGAACAGACCTGATAAGTTATATAATAGTTTATCTTTAACAGAAAAAGAAGTTGGTGGAGTACCTAACTCTAGTCAAGATATGAAGCAAGCGCATGCTGCAGCCATAGAGACATACATTGATAACTACGTAGGTGCGAATGATCAAGGTTATGGTAATATGTACTTTCAGAGAACACTACAAGATTGGTCTAGATTTGATATAAACAATAGAACAAAGCATGATCCATCTATAAGTTCTGGTTTAGCTATAATGGCTTGCAATAAAAACAAATATAGACCTGTTGCTAAAAGACAAGCAATAAGTGTTGATTTAGGTATTAAAAGATATGATAACGGAGGTTCTGTTTCTAAAATAATAACGTAAATGAAAATACAAACAAATACTAATAGTTCTTTTCCTAGCCAAGTTGTTAGCGCTGAGGAAAAGTCTAGTTTCGACTACGGTTTACAAGTATCTAGAGCTATAGAGCTTGAGTGGTTTGGGCAAGGTAGAACTAGAGGTAATAGATATTTAAACAACTGGAATAGCTTTCACAATCTAAGACTTTACGCTAGAGGAGAGCAGAGTGTTCAGAAATATAAAGATGAATTAGCTATAAACGGTGATTTGTCTTACTTAAACTTAGACTGGACACCAGTACCTGTTATATCTAAGTTCGTAGATATAGTTGTTAACGGTATGTCTGGTAAGTCATACGAGTTGTCTGCTTTTGCTCAAGATCCTTTCTCTGTAAAAAGTAGAACAGATTACGCTGCTGCTGTTGAAAGGGATATGATAGCTAAAGACTTGATAAAAGATTTCAAAGAAAAAACAGGTGTAAACGCGGCTTTAACTAGCGACTTTGAATCTCTACCGGAGAGCAGAGAAGAGCTAGATATTCATCTTCAAATGACTTACAAGCAAAATGTAGAGGTTGCTGAAGAAGAAGCTATAAATAATGTTTTAGATTTTAACAAATACGATCAAACAAAGAAAAGAATAGCTTATGATTTAACAACTATAGGTATTGGATGTAGCAAGACTAGATTTAATGATGCTGAAGGAATAATAACAAGTTACGTAGATCCAGCTTATATGGTATACTCTTACACAGAGGATCCAAACTTTGAAGATATATATTATGTAGGTGAGGTAAAACCTATAACAATACCTGAATTAAAAAAGCAGTTTCCAGATATTAACAATGATGAGTTAAAAAGAATACAGGAAACACCTGGTAACGGACAGTATGTTACTGGATGGGGTAACTACGACGAGAACACTGTTCAGGTTATGTATTTTGAATACAAAACATATATTGACCAGGTTTTTAAAGTAAAAAAGACAGATCAAGGTTTAGAAAAGACATTAGAGAAACCAGATACATTTAATCCACCTGAAAACGATAATTTTGAAAGAATATCTAGAACAATAGAGGTTTTATATACTGGAGCTAAAGTTTTAGGTACAAACATTATGATGGAGTGGAAGATGGCTGAGAATATGACTAGACCAGCTGCTGACACTACTAAAGTTTTAATGAACTACTGTATATCGGCACCTAGAACCTATAAAGGTAGAATTGAATCAATAGTTAGTAGAGTAACTGGTTTTGCTGACATGATAAACCTAACGCATTACAAATTGCAACAGGTTATGTCTAGAATAGTTCCAGATGGTGTATTTTTAGATATAGACGGTTTATCTGAGGTTGATTTAGGTAATGGAACAAAATACAACCCAGCAGAGGCTTTAAATATGTACTTTCAAACAGGTTCTGTTGTAGGTAGAAGTTTAACTCAAGACGGTGATTTAAACAGGGGTAAAATACCTATTCAAGAATTAAACAGTTCTTCAGGTCAACAAAAAATACAAAGCTTAATAGGTACTTATCAGTATTACTTACAAATGATACGTGACGTAACCGGTTTAAATGAAGCAAGAGATGGTAGTACTCCAGATAAAGATGCTTTAGTTGGTTTACAAAAAATGGCAGCTAACGCTTCAAATGTAGCTACTAAACATTTAATGGATTCTTTATTATACATAACTAAAAGAACTTGTGAAAACATAAGCCTTAAAATGGCTGACGTCTTACAGAACCCTCTAACTAGAAACTCTTTAACAAATTCTATAAGTACATTTAACACTAAAACATTAGAAGAATTAATTAACTTACAGCTACATGATTTTGGTATATATTTAGAGTTAGAACCTGAAGACGAAGAAAAAGCAATGCTAGAGCAAAACATACAAGTTGCGCTTCAAACGCAGGCTATAGAACTTTCAGACGCTATAGATATAAGGGAGATAAAAAATCTAAAATTAGCTAATCAGTTTTTAAAGCTAAGACAGAAACAAAAAATAAAAAGAGAGCAAGAGCAAGCTCAGGCAAATATACAGATGCAAGCTCAAGCTAATGCTGAAGCAGCTGAGAAAGCAGCTATGGCTGAGGTGCAAAAGCAGCAAGCTTTAACGCAAGAAAAAGTTAGTATTGAACAAGCTAAATCACAGTTTGAAATACAAAGAATGCAAACAGAGGCTGAAATAAAAAGACAGTTGATGGCTGAGGAGTTTAACTATAGCATGCAACTTGCTCAAATAAATGCTAACGCTAAAAGAACAAACGAGGTTGAGAAAGAAGATCGTAAAGATCAAAGAACAAAAATACAAGCAACACAACAAAGCGAGATGATAAGTCAAAGGCAAACAGATGGTTTACCTAAAGATTTTGAATCATCTGGTAACGATGTTTTAGGTGGCTTTGGGCTAGAGAGTTTTGGCCCTAGATAAAACAATTATTTAATTATATTATATTATGTCAGAAGTAAAACAAGAAGGGGATTTTAAAATTAAATCCAAGAAAAAATCACCAAAAAAGTTAGGTGATCAGAAAAATCAAACCGTAAAGGTTAATTTAAAAGAACCGTTAATTAATGTTAACGAGGAACCTACTAAAGTTGTAATACCCAAAGAAGATGCCGATAAAAAGCAAGAAACAACAGAAGTGGCTTCAGATCAACAAACCGAAGATATACAAGAGGTGGTTGAGGAAGTATCACAACAACAAGATACCGTTTCAGATGAAGAGCAAGTACTTCAAGAAGTAACAGAAGAAGAAGAGGTTGTTGTAAATGAAAATACTGAAAAAAATGAAGTTGTTGAAGAATTAAAAGAAGTAAGTAGACCTTTACCTGAAAACATAGATAAGCTTGTTAGCTTTATGGAAGAAACTGGTGGAACGGTTGAAGACTATGTTAGATTAAATGCGGATTATTCAAATGTTGATGATAAAGCATTATTAAAAGAATACTATAAAAAAACAAAGCCTTATTTAGAAGCTGAAGACGTAAGCATAATGTTAGAAGATTATGAATACGACGAAGATCTTGATGAGGAAAGAGATATACGCAAAAAGAAGATTGCGTTTAAAGAAGAAGTTGCGAAAGCTAGAAACTTTTTGGAGGAAACCAAGAGTAAATACTACGACGAAATCAAGTTGAGACCCGGCGTAACTCAAGAGCAACAAAAAGCTATGGACTTTTTTAACCGATATAACGAAGATCAAAAAGTAGCTCAAACACAACACGAGGAGTTTGTATCTAAAACCAATAACTATTTCACTGAAAATTTCAAAGGTTTTGATTTTAAAGTTAGTGATAAAAAATATAGGTATGGAGTTCAAGATCCAAGTAAGTTAGCTAAGGAACAATCAAATATAAACAACTTTGTAGGAAAATTTCTTGATAACAAAGGTGGTGTATCTGATCCCGAGGGCTATCACAAAGCTATTTTTATGGCTAGTAATGCAGACAAAATTATAAATCATTTTTACGAGCAAGGTAAATCAGATGCTACCAAAGAGATAATTGGTAAGTCTAAAAATCCAAGTTCACAGGCTAGAAGTGCAACACCAAAGCCTTTTATAAATGGTTTAAAAGTTAAGTCCATTAGTGGCGTTGATTCTTCAAAACTAAAAATTAAAAAGAAGAAATTTTAACTTAAACTAAAAAATTATGAGTTTAACTCCTACATTTGGTAGTATTGTACCTTCACAGGCACAACAGTTATTGAACACTAACTACCTACAATTTAACGGCGGAGCCGGTGCTGGAGACACTGACACTTTCGCACAGCAATATTTACCAGAGATCTACGAAGCTGAAGTAGAGCGTTATGGAAACAGAACGTTATCTGGATTTTTAAGAATGGTTGGCGCTGAAATGCCAATGAGTTCTGATCAAGTTATTTGGTCTGAGCAAAACAGATTACACATATCTTATGATGGTGTTAGTCAAGTTAACGCTGCTGGCACAACTTCTACGATAACTATTAATCCAGCTGCTACAGCAGGAGTTAGTAACGTTATCTCTGTAAACGACACTGTAGTTGTTTTAGATCCAGTTAATGGATTAGAAGCTAAAGGTATTGTAACTGTTTCTGTACCTGGTGCTGCTGGAACTATCACAGTGCAACCTTATTCAAACACTAGTTTAACTACTCAAGGTTTTGCTGCTACTGGATTAAAGGTATTTGTTTACGGTTCTGATTACGCTAAAGGATCTACAATCAATTCTGGAGACAGAATAAGTGTTGAGCCTACTTTCACACAGTACTCTAACTCACCAATCATCATTAGAAACCAATACGTTGTATCTGGTTCTGATATGGCTCAAATTGGATGGGTTGAAGTTGCTACTGAAGATGGTCAATCTGGATTTCTATGGTATTTAAAAGCTGAATCTGAAACACGTTTACGTTTTGAGGATTACTTAGAAATGTCAATGGTTGAAGGTGAGTACAATCAAGTACCTGGAACATTAGCTTCAAACCCTGGAACACAAGGTTTATTCCAAGCTATTGAGACACGTGGTAACATACAAACTGGATTTACTGCTGCTTCTGGTCTTGACGATTTTGATGGCATATTGAAAAACTTAGATACACAAGGTGCTATCGAAGAAAATATGTTATTCTTAAACCGTCAAACAAATTTAGATTTCGATGACATGTTAGCTTCTATCTCTGCTGGACAATCTGGTGGAACTGCTTTCGGTTTGTTTGAGAACTCTGAAGAAATGGCATTGAACTTAGGATTTAGTGGTTTCCGTAGAGGATCTTACGATTTCTATAAGACTGATTGGAAATACTTAAATGATGCTTCAACTCGTGGTGCAATCACTGGTATCAATTCTATTGAAGGTGTATTAGTACCTGCTGGAACATCAACAGTATACGATCAAGTATTAGGAACTAACATAAGACGACCATTCTTACACGTTCGTTATAGAGCTTCACAAGCTGACGACAGAAGAATGAAATCTTGGTTAACTGGATCTGCTGGTGGAGCTACAACTTCTACTCTAGATGCTATGGAAGTAAACTTCCTATCTGAGAGATGTTTGGTAACTCAAGCTGCTAACAACTTTGTATTGTTCAAAGGAATTTAGTAATAAATAAAAATCCCCGCCTTCGGGTGGGGGTTATTATATGACATTAGCCCCCTACTATTTATATACTAAGGCTATTGTCACAATTTTAAACTATTTAATTATATTATATTATGGCTAAAAAAGCTACAGCAAAAAAAGTTGAGGTTGCTACTCAAGAAAACGCAGTTAAAACTGCTATAGAAACAAAAACACCCTCAAAACCACAATGGGAAATTAAAGATAGGGTATATTTTTTAAAAGGCAATAGATCACCATTAACAGACACTATACCAGGTAGGCATACTAGAAAGCATGCTTTACTTTATTTTGATGAAAAAACAGGTAAGTCTAGGGAAATAAGATATGCAACCAATCAAGACTCACCTTTCGTTGATGAACAAAAAGGGGAGGTTACGCTTGGACATATTATATTTAGAGATGGAGATTTAAAAGTACCTAAGGAAAAACAAAGTTTACAAAAACTATTATCTTTATATCACCCTCTAAGAGGAAAAAAATATGAAGAGTTTAGTGCTGTTGAACAAGCTGAAGATGATTTAGATGTACTAGATCTTCAAATAGATGCTTTAAATGCTGCTAGAGAAATGGACATTGATCAAGCTGAGGCTATATTAAGAGTTGAATTAGGTTCTAAAGTTAGTAACATGAGTTCTAAGGAGTTAAAAAGAGATCTTATGTTATTCGCTAGGAATAATCCATCTCTATTTATGGAACTAGCTAATGACGACAATGTTCAACTTAGAAACGTAGCTATTGTAGCTGCTGAAATGGGTATCATTAAACTATCTCAAGATCAAAGAACTTTCAACTGGGGTTCTAACGGTAGAAAACTTATGACAGTTCCTTTTGATGAGAATCCATACTCTGCTATGGCTGCTTACTTTAAAACCGACGAAGGTGTAGAAGTATTTAGATCTATAGAGAAAAAACTAAATTAACAAGTGATTAATAATAGGGGGTAGTAGAAATACTGCCTCCATTTATTATAATAAAAAAATAAACAATGGCTATAAATGTAGATACTGTATATAAGACTGTGTTGCTAATATTAAACCAGCAACAGAGAGGCTATATGACTCCAGATGAGTTTAATAAAGTTGGTACTCAAGTTCAGTTAAATATATTTGAAAGATACATGAGTGACTTAAACCAACAGTTACGCGTGCCAGAAAACGATAGTGAATACGGTAACAGAGTCAAGGGTACCGAAGAAAAAATAGATGTATTCAAGAGAATAGAAACACCTACGTTTTCAACAGATCACTTCACAACATCTTCACTAACAGACTTTTATAGATTAGGAACAGTTATATATGATGATATAACCGAAGTTCAGAAAGTCGAAAGAAACGAATGGTACTTAGTTAAAAAGTCACCATTAATAAATGCTACAAAACAATATCCAGTCTTCTTATACGAAGACACTAAGATATATGTTGAGCCAACTACAATCACCTCAAACATACAGGTTTCATATATAAAGAAGCCAGCTAATATAGAGTGGAATTACACTGTAGGTAGCTTGGGTCAATACTTATATAACTCTGGTGCTTCTATAGATTTTGAATTACACCCATCAGAGCAGGTTGAAGTAATATTGGGTATACTTGTCTACGCTGGCGTGATAATAAAAGATCCAACCGTAATACAAGTTGCTTCACAAAAAATACAACAAGAAAACATAAACGAAAAATCATAATAAAGAATGGGCCTTATAACAGAAACTAATCAACAGTACTACGAAGGAACTCAGTTTTTTATTGCCTCAACTACAGCGCCTAATCAAGAGTTTACAACTAGCTTTAACACGAATCTAGTTTTTTATAAGTATGATCCAAATGACACTGACTACGCTTTAAATAATTTCAAACTATATACTAGCGCGGATGGTATGCCAGGTAGCTTTGTTGAATATACTTCAGCGTATACTGTAGATGAAAATAAGATAACAATTACTGCATCGATAGCAGCTGGTAGTTACATAGTTGTTCAATTGAAAAAGAATACAGGAGGTAATTACGGGAATAATGATGCTTACGGAAACACTGTGGAGGATAATTATAATAGCTACTCTCACGTTAAACTGTCAGAGGTTATAAATAACTTTCAGGTGGCGTATGTTGGTACAGGTAAGCTAATACCAAGCGCTAAGAGAACAGATATTATATTTCACGCTAAAAGAGGCTTGCAAGAGCTAAGCTATGATACTCTTAGAACAGTTAAATCACAAGAGCTAACTATACCTAATAGTCTTAGCGTTATAATACCTCAAGACTACGTTAATTACACTAAAATATCCTGGATAGATAGCTTAGGTATTAAAAGACCTATATACCCAGCTAATAACTTAACTATAAGCCCAAAAAGCACACCAATACAAGATGAAAACGGTGAACCAATACAAGATAATTTTTCTAACAATGTAGAAGGTAGCTCTATAACCGAAGAGAGATGGGATAACTCCAAACTAAACTTAATAAACACAAGTATAGACATGGAGTATTGGCCTTACTACGCTGGAATGATTGATGGTGGTGTTAGAAGAGGTCAATTATATGGTTTAGATCCTCAGTACGCACAGGTTAATGGTTGGTTTGATATAAATCCTAGAGAAAATAAAATATCTTTTTCAAGCGACTTAGTTAACAAGCTTATAGTTTTAGAATACATATCAGACGGTTTAGCTTATGATATGGATACTAAGATACCTAAGTTAGCCGAAGAAGCTCTGTATGCTCACATAAGCCATGCTATAATTGCTTCTAGAGTAAATCAACCTGAATACGTTGTCAGAAGATTAAAGCAAGAGAGAAGTGCTAAAATAAGAAACGCCAAGATAAGATTATCTAACATAAAACTAGAAGAGATAACTCAAGTAATGAGAGGTAAATCTAAATGGATTAAACATTAGAATTTAATGGCTGAAATTAAAAATACCTTTTTAAAAGGTAAAATGAATCAAGACCTTGACGCTAGATTAATTCCTAGTGGCGAATATAGAGAAGCTATAAATTTATCTATAAGTAGATCTGAAGGTAGCACCGTAGGTGAATTTGAAAACATATTAGGTAATACTGTTATATCTAATTTAGAAGATACTGGTGTGGATGTCAGTGACGTTATAGTCATAGGTTATTTTGTTGATGAAAGTAATAACGATGTTTACTGCATGGCAACTAATAGTGTTGATTCTAATTATATTTTAAAAATAAACTTGAGTGCTAATACTACACCTGTGATATTAGTTCAAGGTGAGTTTTTAAACTTCAACTACAACTACAGAATAACAGGTATAAATGTTATTGAGGATTTTTTATTTTGGACAGATAACTATAACCAACCTAGGAAAATAAACATAACTAAACCATCAGGCTACTACACAACTGAAGATCAAATATCAGTTGCTAAGTACGCTCCGTTTAAACCTATACTTGCTTTAGAAAAAAACACAACTACAATTACCGGCGCTAGCTTAGGATCGAGTACAATAGTTCCAGCTAGTTTCACTGACATTAAAGTGGGTGATATAATAACAAACAACGACAAGATAGGTTCTCAAAACATAACAGAGTTAGTTACTGTTATATCTATCAATGGTACCACAGACTTAACACTATCTAAGTTAGTTACAGTACCAGATGGCACTTTAATGGATTTTAGTAGACCATCTATGACTAACCAGTCTAGTAAATACATGTCTAACCATTTAAGTGGGAGTGTGACTATAAATGGATCTATAATAGAGATAGGTCCATCTGATTTTCTATTTAATGGTAAAAACGGTGTGCCTAAAATAGGTGATTTAGTTTCTTGTGTAAATGATCCAGCTAAAATATTAGCAAACACTAGAGTTGCTTCTGTTGAAGTTGTTGAGTCTAGTTTTCCACCAGAGCAACAAGTAAATATAACGGTAGATAAAGCCAACACACTAGTCAGTAATGATGTTATATCAATAAGCGACAACCCAGATTACGACCCAAACTGGAAAGGTGATTCTGATTGGTTAGAGGATAAATTTGTTAGGTTTAGCTATAGGTTTAAGTTTGAAGATAACGAGTATTCTTTAATTGCACCATGGAGTCAAGCTATGTTCATACCGAAACAATACGGTGAGTTCGGTGGTGGTCTTCAGTCTTCAACGCTTGACATGGACAACGCTTACAAATCAACTATACTTGCTTGGTTCGAAAACAATATAGACAATGTACTATTAAGGATACCAATGCCTTATGATTCTATTCAAAACACCATAGATAATCTACATGTAAGTGAAATAGACATAATATATAAGGAATCAGATGCTTTAGCCGCTAAAGTTTTAGAGACTATAGAGCTTACAAATCAAACACTAACTTCAATAAACTATAATGATGTCGTACACGGTGACAACTTAGATTATTATTTAGATTACGATTATAGCTCTACAAAACCTTATAAAACACTACCTAATAATCAAATACTAAGAGTATCTGATAAAGTTCCAGTAAAAGCTTTAGCTCAAGAAATAATAGGTAATAGAGTTGTTTATGGAAACTACTTAGATAGACACACTGCTCCAGATAGATTACCTTTTAGCGCCTCCGCTCAGAATAAATCTACAAAATACGACAACTACACTCAATATCCTAAACACACTTTAAAGCAAAACAGAACTTACCAAGTTGGCTTCGTGTTGTCAGACAGATATGGTAGACAATCTGACGTTATATTATCTTCTTACGATAGTGAACCTGGAACTGCTGGATCAACTGTTTTCCACCCATACAACTCGTTAGAAGAGCAGAGAACTAATCCTGTTATAGATTGGCTAGGTGATGCCTTGACGGTTCAATTAGATCAAGCTATAGCCACAGCTGATGAACCTGGTGAACCTGGAATATACAATGGTGATGTTAATGACCCTAATTATAACCCGCTGGGTTGGTATTCTTATAAAATAGTTGTAAAGCAACAAGAGCAAGAGTACTACAATGTATACCTACCTGGCTTTGTTAATGGTTATCCTGTTGTAGGTATTAATGAAAGAAACCAAAGTTTCTTTTGCACGTTGATAGGTGACAATATAAATAAAATACCTAGAGACTTAAACGAAGTTGGTCCAAATGATAGAGATTATAGCAGTAGCGAGGTATTAAGCATAAGAGTAAATAACCCATTAATAGATAATAAAGCTTTAGTAGCTTATCAAAAAGACAAACCTTGGAACCAACAGTATTATCCTGGAAACTTATCTCAAGACGTTGTTGAAATATCCTCTACAAGAGACATGGAGATAGCTGCAATACCTTTTGAGCCCAATGTAGCAGAAGGAGATTATGGACAAACCGGTACAACCACTGGGCCACCAGCTATTACAACTTTGATTGGTTCGATACCTTGGGGTACAACTGGACCAGATCCTTCACTTTACAACACAGACGCAAATCCTTTGGTTATGAGAGGTAGTTCTGCTGAAAATGGTGAAAACACAATTGGTGCCTACGTCACAGATAAATCAGTAAACGACTCTCCAATTCTACAGGATGTTCTTTCTATGGTGCCTTTTTTATCCATAGCTGAAACTAAACCAGTGTATTCTTTACTCGATATATATTGGGAAACTTCTTTATCTGGAGAACTATCTATATTAAACAGTTTAGTTGATTCGCAGTATGGTGGATTAACTGGTTCAAATTTCTTAGGTGGAAACTTTCTTGAAAGTGAT
>Ga0196889_1000270_pt1 | contig 16424 bp, 32 predicted proteins | sample VirMetDEL_Nov_12_FD_166415 | JGI IMG/M metagenome (GOLD analysis project Ga0196889, IMG submission 166415) | Aqueous microbial communities from the Delaware River and Bay under freshwater to marine salinity gradient to study organic matter... | ecosystem: Environmental > Aquatic > Marine >...
AGACTGACAGTTGGAGGAAGACTATTGCTACAGGCACAGTGTCTGCACAAGAGTTTGTAAAGATTACTTCTAGACTTCTAAGGAAACAAGCAGAAGATTCAGGAGCAGCCGCAGCAGCTAGGCAGTCTATCACAGCAGAAGAGAACAGGGCTTTAGCCTCCTTCGAGAAAGCTGTAAATAATATGACAAAGGCAGGGTTAGGTGAGTTTTTAGCTGAGACATTCTCAGGTATTAGGCTTGTTATTGAAGCTTTATCTCCTGCTCTGGTGGCACTAGGTTACGCATTTAAGGTGCTAGGAGATGCAGTTGCACTTCCATTTAGAGTACTAGATGAGTTAGCACAGCTTATAGGGTTTGGAGAGGGGCAAGGAATTGTTTGGGGAATTAGGTTGCTATCAGCAGCTATTCTAACTAGGTTAGTCCCATCTTTACTAGCTCTACTTCCAAAGATGATCTCTATAGGAACTGCATTCTTGTTCGGAAGTAAAGGTCTGCTGTCTTACGCAGTTGGAGCCTCAACTGCAGCTAAAGCTAACTTCACATTGGCTGCATCTATGAGGGCATTACTCAGAGCTGCAGGTGTAGGTCTTGCAATCGAAGCTGCATCTATAGGGTTAGACTTTTTAACAGATCAAGGTATGTTCGCAGATGCTAAAAGTAATAGCACTCCTAAAGGTAAGGCCAGCTCAGATAACAGTACTAATATAGCAAGCTTAACTATCCAAGCTGGTGAAGGTGCTGATGGCACAGAAATAGCCAGAACCTTTATGGAAGAGATGGGTGCAGTTAATAGAAGTCAAATGCTTGTATCATAAGGAGGTATTATGGCAATATCCAATTTTTCCATTATCACTTCAAGTGATATATTCAACTTAGATGCTACGGTATCAGTAAGTAGGACTCTTAGTTCTAAAGTCAGTGAGTTTCCTGTTGAGGATGGCTCCAGTGTTGTAGATAACGTAGTTAACTCTGGGCAAACAATCTCTATGAGAGGAGTCATCTCAGATGTTAAAGCTGCAAGAAGTGACAACATTTCTACAACATCTTTCATTAAAGAGCTTGAGGGTATACGAGGCAGGAAAGAAAGAGTTACTGTTAACACTGGGCTTCAAAGTGGTGGTGTGAATAGTGTAGGAAACTGCATCATAACTTCTATGGTGTTCTCTCAAGACAAGGTAAATGGAGTTACCACAACAGGTAGAGCCTCTTACAAAGTGGCTTTATCTTTTAAACAGATAAGAGTTGTCTCCTCAGCTACAGAGGTAACTAGAGAAGTTGCAGTAGATCTGATAGATGTTACAGAGGTGGCAGAAGAGACTCCCAAAGCCGCTAACACTGTGGTCGTAGGTAATTTAGGAACTTCAAACCTAGATACTGGAGAATTCATTAGGTTTGTGTACCCAGAAGGTGCTAATTTTAATTAAGGAGTGAGGTTGTGGCAGTTAGCTTAGAAGTTCCTGTATCCTCTGTTGACACACAGAAAGTGTCCCTTGGAGGTATTGTCTATAACATCAAGTACACGTTCAATACTAGAGATAATAGGTGGAGATTAGATATATCTACAAATGCTGCTGGATTAATTAAAGCAGGTGTGAAAGTCATGGAGAATCAATCCCTACTAAGAAGGTATCAACTGGATAATTTCTCTGGAGATATTTACTGTGTAAGATCCAAGGAAGATGGTTTAGATGTTGGGAGGGATAACCTTGGCATAGGTAAGGCTTACGAGCTAATCTATTTTAGTGAAAGCGAGATTAATCAATAATGGCACAAGATCAGAACTTCCTACACAAGTACGAGTTAGTAGTTGCTAGGCAAGATTCCCTAGTAGATAGTGATGAGATATTAAATAGAATATCTAATCCTAGTGCTGCTGGCGTTACTCCCGACTTCATAACAGAAACTCAAAACGCAATAAAGATCACAAACTTACACATCACAGCAGATATAGATAAGACAAGAGTTTCTAAGAGTGGCATATCTGGCCCAGCAGTAATAAAGGTTTACGGGTTATCTAAAAGCACACTGGAAAGGATAAGACAAGATGACACAATATTCCTAAAAGCTGGATATGAGGGATCAACTAAATTCCCATTAGTTTTTGTAGGTCAGATAGCTAGTGTCAAGACTAGAAGGGAAAAGGATAATGGTATTACTACTATTATAGCCAGTGATTCCCAATTTGCAGTTAAGAACTTGAGAGTATCTGGTAGAGCTGAATCTGGAGATACTTATTCAGATACTATAAAATCTCTACTGAAGATTTACGCCGACAACGGTGTACCCACAGGGGACTTTGATGAGTACTCTGATCAGGACTTATTCAATGTAGATACATCCCTCTTCTCTACTCCCAATATCTCTCCAGACCTATTTACAGTGAATCCCACATACAGGTCTCCAGATACGGGATTAGAGAATGGGAGGAACTATGAGGGGACTATACACGAAGTATTGAAAGATATCGCAGAGGAGATAGGATATATAGTCTTCTATTCAATGGGGAGTATTTATGTCAGACCAAAGACAATATTTGGAACACCTATTCTCTATGATTATGTGACAATAACTTCAGAGCTACTTAAACAACCTGTACGTCCAGAGAAAGATTCTATTGGTGTAAGCTACCTACAAGGAGGTAAGTCTGGAGTAATTATTGAGACTTTCCTTAATGGAGCTATAACCACAGATAAAAGGGTCATCCTAGATACAGGAGGATCTTCTGACGGAGACTACATAGTGCAAGCTGTAAAACATAGAATGAGTTATGAAGGTAGTCAGTGGAATACTACTGCCACTTTGAGGAGTATATAAGATGGCAGGTGAATCAGAATTAGATTTTATACAATCTGTTGTTGAAGCTAGGATTAGGTCTGGTGTGTACACAATGCTCCCCGCAAAGATAACTAAGATCACTAGCTTTGAGAATACACAGACAGTCGATGTGCAGCCCCTCATAGGTAGGTTATGGCAAGATGGCTTCTACCAAGTACCTCAAGAGATAGAGAATGTACCTGTTGTATTCCCTTCAGCAGGAGGTGGCATGTTGTCCTTCCCAGTAGCTGTAGGAGATGGAGTGAGTTTGCTATTCTCTATGAGGGATATTGATAATTGGTCTAACAGTGATGGCTCTAAACAGCAATCCCCTAAGACGGCTAGGTATCATGCCCTTACAGATGCAATAGCTATAGCAGGACTCTACACTAAAAGCTCTAACCTATCTCCTAACCCTACAGATGTAGAACTTAAGTTTGCAGGCAGTTCAATTAAGATGAAGCCTAATGGTGATGTCACTGCCACTGTAGCAGGAGCTGCGACATGGAACACCACAGGTGATATGAATATTAATGCTGGTGGAGATATTAACATGACAGCTACCAATATAAACCTCAACTAAGGAGTTGCACATGCCTGCATTAGGTAGAGTAGGTGTTGATTCAGCAGGGGGATCTATTACAGGCCCAGGAGCTACTTCTGTAGCAGTTAATGGAGTCCCTGTATCCCTCATAGGAGATGCAGTAGCTTCTCATGGCTTACCTCCACATACGTCAGCAGTGATGGTGGGAGGAAGCTCTACAGTGTTTGCAGAAGGCATAGGAGTTTGTAGGTTTGGTGATGCTGCGAGTTGTGGACACACTTTATCTCCAGGATCTAGTAACGTAAGCGCAGGATAGATAACACAGGCATTAAAACAATGGCAATTGATTTCTTATTAGACACCAACTCAGGTGATATATCTTTATCTAATAACTCAATGCAGCTTACCTCTACTATAGAGCAATCTAGTAGGCAACAAGTACTTATCTCATTGAGTACTTACAGAGGTGAGTGGGCATTTAATGTAGAGGCAGGAGTTCCCTACTTAGCTAATGACTATAACAATATACAATTACTAGGCAAATCTAGCAAGCGACTCATGGATGCAGCATTGCAAGAAGACATTCTAGGTAGAGAGAATATAACTAGGTTGATTTCCTTTGACTCAGTTTTAGACTTAGCTACACAAGACTTATCAGTGTCATTTGAAGCTGAGACTAACTCTGGAGAGAGGGTTGTAGTAGACAACCTCCCAGTAGTATTTATCTAATTTGGAGGAATTATGGCTGGATTGACTGAAGCTGGGTTGGTGATTAAAAGACAACCAGAAGTATTAGCTGACATAGTGTTAGCAGAACAAACGAATATAGACCCAGACATAAGCACAAGAGATGATGAGTTACTGGGACAACTTAATAACATTATCTCTTTAGCAGAAGCAGATCAGTGGGCTTTAGCACAAGCGGTTAATGATAACTTCAACCCACTTAAAGCAGAGGGGAGCAACCTAGATGACGTTGGTGTTCTTATTAGTGTACCTAGGCAGGCTGGAGCTAAGTCAACTACCACTGGGCAACTCTTTGTAGGGGAGAATGGCTCCACAGTACCTTCTGGGACTATCCTAAGCAACCCTATTACATTAGATAGATTTGATGTAGTTAATAGTATTGCTATCAGTGTCAACTCTTGTGTATCTGCTAAGTACTCTGTAGCTACGCTGTTAGATACTACAGTATATACATTAAGTGTTAATGCAACTGAGTACACATATACAAGTGATGGATCAGCTACAGCTTTAGAGATACTTAACGGTATTAAAGCTGACATAGATTTAGATGTAGATGCTACGTGGACAGCTACAGTAGATACCCCCAATGAGCAATTGGAGATAGCTACAAGCGACACTAGTAATATCTCCATTATCACTATTACATACCTAATAGCAGATGAAGTTACTGTTAAGGGTTCTGTAGAGTCTCAAGAAGTGGGTGCTATCAATGCCCCACCTAATTCAGTTACAGGGATTGTAACTGGTGCGTCAGGGTTAACCTCCTCCACTAACCCCGCCGCATACATAGCAGGGAGGCTCAGAGAGAGTGATGAGCTGTATAGGGCTAGGATACTAATAAGTCAGCAAACTGGCGGTAAGGCCACTGTAGAGGCCATTACAGACGATGTTTCAGTGGTTGCAGGAGTAACTACAGTAGTTGTCACAGAGAATGATCAGATTACAGTAGATGGAGATGGTAGGCCACCTAAAAGCTTTGAGACTGTAGTACAGGGTGGGTTAGCTGCTGATGTAGCTCTAGCTATTTGGATCTCTAAGCCAGCAGGCATTGAGACTTATGGCAACACGTCTACTAACATAGATGACAAGTACGGTAATGAGCACACCATTAATTACACTAGACCTGTGGCTATTAACTTAGCTTTCTTAGTTGAATACACTAAGTATAGTGAAGAGATATTCCCTGTAGATGGAGAGGCCACTATAGCTGGCACAGTACAGACAATTACAGATGCGTTAGGGCTAGATGAGGATGTGATACCTTCTAGGTACTTTGGCCCAATATATTCTGCTGTAGCTGGCATAGATAGTTTAGTAGTTAGTGTACAACAAATTACAACTCCAGGAGATGCACCACTTCCAGGAAGTTGGCAAACAACTAAATTAGCTATAGGCGCTGCGGAGTTTGGAAGTACTACTAGTCCAGATATAACAGTAGACGAGGTTTAATATGGCACTTCCTGTAATAAAGAATCAGGTAGAAGAGGGATTAGCCTACTTAATAACACAATGGGATAACAAGCCTGTTGTACAAGGTTTACTACAATCATATCTAGAGAGCATTCAAGAGTTAGAAGTGACGTACTTTCAACTCTTAGAGGAGAGGGGTATCTACTCAGCTATAGGTGCTCAGTTAGATGTCTTAGGATTGATTGTAGGTGAACCTAGAGATGCCAAGGAAGATCCTAAGTACAGGGAGGCGATACTAGCACGTACTTCAGTCAATAACTCTGATGGTACTCCAGAGAAGATACTGGATGTTTTAGCTAGTATAACTCAATCCCCAGTTCCCAAACTGTGGGAGCATTACCCAGCATCTATACACGCCTATGTAGACAGGAACGTAGTTAATCAGACGGCAGTGACATTAGAGCAAGTTACAGCAGCAGGTGTTAGTGCTAGGTTGATGTTTGATGACAGAGGAAACTCTTTTAGAGGAGCCTACTTAATTGCAGGTAGTAGTGACTTAGTATTAGAGAATACTGACAACTTAGAGGTTGATGACGGAGTTGAGGTTGCTAATCTGGGAGTTGAGGCTACTGCATCAGTGGGTTTTGATAACAACTCTTACTTCCCACATTTAGGCAGCTTAAAGCTTATAAACCCCATGTGTGCAGTCATAGATGCCACTGGTGTATCTATAGCGGCTGGAGATTTAGTTCTAGAGAACAATGACTTCATCGGACTAGATGATGGTAGTACCTTAGCATATCAAATTAAAGGAGAGGTTTAAGTGGCAACACGACCAACTATATACGCAGAATGGGCTACTAGCCTTATTACTGAAGTAAAAGATACAGAAGGTGATGGCAATTTAGTTGCTGTTGATAATAAGGTAGAACCTACTGCTGAGTGGAAGAATTCAGGACAATTGTTCCAAGAGAACATGCCCTACCCGTATATCAACTGGGATTTAGACTTACTAGATCAGTGGGTTAAACACCTTGACCAAAGATATAGCGTAGGTGATGTACATCTCACTGCTTCGGGAGAGAACGCGGCAACTATTAGTATTAGATTAGGTGGTACATGGGTAGATAGGGGTTCTGACACATTGGCAGGGCAAACTTATGAAGTATTCGAGAAAACAGTTTAATATTATAGGAAATACACATGGCAACTAGACAGCTACCAGCACTTCCAGTAAGCACTGGACTATTAGATACAGATTTATTACATACAAGACAAGGGGCTACTGATAAGAGCCTTACAGGGGAGAAGTCTAAACAAGCTCATGGGGGTATAATTCCTTGGACTATAGGCTTCCCATTTTTAATTGGTGGGTACACAGACAGGAATGGGCTTCTTTATAAAGCCGTTCAAGCTAATGTAGGGCAAGACCCAGAGTTAGATGTAACTAATACTTACTGGGAGCCAGCATCCCTAGCTGGTAACGTAAACCTAAAATCTAACACGGCGCTATCTGATGCAGCGGCAACACTTACGGCGGCTCAATTAATTGGTGGTGAATTTACTATCACACCTACCGTGGCACGAATACAGACTACAGACACGGCAGCAAATATTATCGCAGCATTCGCGGGCAGTGTAGATAATAGCAATTTTGAAACTACCATAATTAATCTAGCTGCCTTTGACGTGACTATTGCGGCGGGTACAGGTGTTACTTTAGTTGGCAATATGGTTGTTAACGATGGCAGCGCTACATTTAGAGTAAGACGTTTAACCTCCTCAACTGTTAGTGTTACGCGCCTTGAAACGGGTTCAGGTTCAGCATCCAACATTTACACTAGCCCAGATCAAACTATTACTTCTGGAGGTGGACTCACACTGACTCATGGATTGGCGGCCAGACCAACGAACATACGAGTGCAATTAGTTTGTCAAAGCAACAATCTCGGCTATCTAGCGGGTTATGTGCGTAATATGTCGGGAGACTTTTGCAGCGATGTGACCTCTGATTCTAGGGGGCTTAGCCTGTGGACAGAAAACGACACGGAGATAAAGGCGCGCTTCGGGAATTCTGCGGAGGCTTTTATTATATCCAATGCGACTACTGGTGCTAGAGCACCGATCACAAACGCGAACTGGAAAGTACGCATAATAGCTAAGGAGTTCTAGAAATGTACGAAACAGAATACTACGTTGATGTTGACGGTAATTATTTGGGCGGATATGCGGGTACAGTGCCTAGTGGCGGAATTAAAGTGCCGACAGCACCGCATGATGCACGTCAGAAATGGAATGGATTAGAATGGGGTGGGGTTGCAATAAACCCTCTTGAAGTGTTAAACGCAGCATGGCTTGCTCAAACCTTCGAGACATCAGGTGGACACATTATAACAGTAAGACCACCTCAAGTCAATAAGTTTGACGAATCTGTATACGAGAGTATGATTAAGCAGATTGATTTAGGCAATATAACTGAAGGTGTTGTTACAGATGTCAACTACATTCAAAGATCACTATCTAAGCAAGACTTAGAAGATGCCTTAACTAGCGGTTTTGCTCAGACATCAGCTAACTACCAAACCTACATAGATAGTTTATAAGGAGTTTGTATGAGGGGTTTTCTATTATTTCTCCTAGCTATGTTCTCATTGATATTGTTTGGTATTCCTGTCTTTCTAAGGCAGGTTGTATATGCAGGGAAAGAGGAGCTAGGTTTATTTCTATATGAATTAGCCTACGCTCTTGACCTCTTAGGAGGTACTCTGTTATATAGAACTAGAGCTAAGACTATTAGTGCAGCAACTGGAAGGAAAGCGTATTACAACAAAGATGACTTCTGGATAAAGAACTTTGAGAAGTGGATTAACTGGCTATTCCAAGACCATAGCCATTGTCTCAATGCTTTTAGAGCAGAGTTCCCAGAAGAATATAAATAAATAGGTGAGATTATGAGTTGGAAGAGTATAGTTGGAAAGATAGCCCCCATCCTAGGCACTGCATTAGGTGGCCCTATGGCAGGAACAGCAGTTAAATTTATTGCTGATAACCTCTTAGGAAACCCTGAAGCTACAGTTGAAGAGATTGAGGCAGGCATCCTAAGTGCTTCTCCTGAACAGTTAACAAAGCTTAAAGAATTAGACATACAATTTAAACTAGCCATGAAGAATCTAGAGATTGATGTGTACGAACTAGAGTATAAGGATAGGGATAGCGCAAGGAAGCTATTTAATACTAACATATGGCCTCAGATTACATTGTCAGCGCTGTTTGTATCAGGCTACTTCACTATACTATGGTTACTCTTAAGTGGCTCTACGGAGCTTCCAGAGGGCAATACGGCGCTGTTTGGAATGATAGGAACTATTATAGGTGTACTTACAGCAGCTATACCTCAGATACTAAACTTCTGGTTCGGATCTAGTTTAGGCTCTAAAGAGAAGACACAGAAGATGTTAGGAGGTGGTAAGTGAGCTTACTAGATAAGATACCAACATCCCTCATCGTACTTTGTAATCTAATATTAAGCGCTGTCTTCTTGAAGTGCTTTGATATAGTATTTGAGCTACACACACTAGATAGTGTTAGTAAAGCTGTAACTATGACTTTATTCTTAATACTATTCTTTGGAGGTATTATTTATAACGGAGGGCACTTAGGGGAGTCACTTAGAAGTATGGCTATCACTAGGTTTATTAATACATCATTGTTTACGGCGATAGGTATTATATGCTTGATGTTTTAAATGATGAGACTTTAGTAAGGTCAGTTGCTATACTCCCAGCTTCTCACCCATTCTGGCATACATTTAAGAGGTGTCTTAGGCATGTAGAGAAGGGAATAAATGCTGGACAAAATGATGAACAAATACTAAAATCCTTCAGACCTTTGGTAAGGAAGAACGAAGATGTCAGACGAACATGACTGTGCAGGGGAGCAGACAGGAATAATTAAGAACCTACTAAACTTCCAGCAAACTAAGGTTGATGTAGCTGTAATGGCTAAGGATTTAGAGGTGATAAATGCAAGGGTGTCAGCTACAGAGAAGAGCGTAGCCCATGTAGAGCAAGCCACGAAGAATCTAACAGAGAAAGTAGACAAGCTGAGTGAGAAAGTAGAAGATATTCCACTCATAAGGCAGTTAGTGGAAGGGATCAAGGAAGATACTAAATATAAGGAGCCTAGTAATACGGATATACTAAAGGATAAAGTAGGCAAAGGGAGTATGATATTGGTGGGTTTGTGGGTATTACTTAAGCTAGGACTAAGTGCCACAGATGCAGCAAGCCTAGCTAAGATATTACTATTATAATTATAAAGTTGTAACCTCTTTGCCCACTCACTTAATAGTGATGTGGGCTTTTTATTGCCTAGATATTAACTACCCAACATCATACATCTAACTCCTTTAATCTATCAGCCAGCTTAAGCATCTCAGCTTCTATACTCTCCTTCTCTACTTGATTAGGAGATTTACTAGGCTTGATTCTGTATCTAGTAGTTGTGCTCCAACATGGAGTACAACATTCTACACGCCAACCGAGGTGATTGTTGTAATACTCAATCTCAGCCCCATGCGCCCATGCAATGATTAGATCTTTATGTGGGTGTGGCTTAGTACCAGCTTTGATTACGTTAGACACTGATGCAGTACTAATGTCGTAGGTGTAAGGCAAACCTCCTCCCAACCTAATACTTGAATTATCTGTACGGGAAGACTTTACCTCACAATAGTTACCCCCCTCTACCTGCACTAAATCCCCCACCTCAATATTATTCATAAATTCTCCTATTTAGTATTTTCCCGCATCACTTGTAACAACTCCCGTTCATGGAAGAATAAAGCTGCATCAGATGCCACATTAACATCATTAATAGTCTTTGTCAACCAATCCTGATCTAACCGCTCATTACATACGATAACCTCACCACACTCCTTCTTACCTTCCCATACATAGCAGCATGTATCTACTACATGTGAAAAGTTCTTAGTATCAAAACCTATCTTATACAGTGCCTTACCTACAGCACCCTTATTCGCTTTACTATAATCTGGCAAGTACCGTAATGGAATTGAGATAGGAAGTGTTAGCTTACTCCTTAAACTCTCAATCTCAAAGTCACTCTCCATACGTTTATTAACCATGTACATAGCTTCTTCTGGCTTGTAACCACCTTCTACTAACTGTGCGAATAAATCACCTTTAAACTCTTCCGTGGACATCTACTACCTCTCTTATATTAGTTATTAAGTACTTCTAGGTTATCATACAACTCTTCAATCTTAAGCTTCTTAGCTATGTAGACTTCTGGATTATATGTCATCTCATATTTAGCTGCTACTAACCTCTTAAACTCCACCTTCTTAATGCCTAACCTCTCCTCTGCTGTTTCGTTGATTGAGTCTAACACATCTTGAGCACCTTTGATACTAATTAATGCGTTTACACCCTCTTCCGTTAACTTCTTTAGTACTTTAATATCCACGTATTGTTCCTTAATTGATTTATTAGATAAATTTAATTTCTGTTTCATTCTCTATATTAGCTATTCTCTTATAGATGCTCAGAGGTTTTCTCTCTACTAAATCCTCCCCCTTGCAAATATCCTCAATATCCTCCATGTAACCTTCATATACTTGCACTGTATTAGGCATGTATGGGTTGGTGTATAAGTATGTTAGGAGGTATGTTTCCTCACTCATATATCTTTCTCTCCTTAATTTCAGTTAAACTACTTATCCCACTTATATATCTTCTTAGATAGCCAATGGTGGAAGTCTAAGCTTACCATACTTCCCAGTCCACCGCCAGTACCAATTACTAATGCTAGTAAAATACTTCCTAATATCTCAGACTCCAAGAAGTTCTTAGTGAACATACCTAGTGTAAACAACTCCATGAAGGCTAAGATAATACTTGTAGGCATTATCATTCCCTTACGTTTATATTGGACATTCATCTGTGCAATAGATTTCATAAATATCCAACAGAATGATGAGAAGAAGCAAGATATGAATATAAGCATCTTAAACCTCGACTACCATCTGTAGTTTAGCATGTTGTACACTATCAAGCCAGTATGAAGGCATTTCACCAGTTTTAAACTTTACTAGCATCTGCACTTTACTTCTATTACAGCCAATAACGAAGTAGCCAATTAGTGCAGGCCAGAACATTAATAGCCAGAATACAGCCCATCCCCAATGTGGATACTCATTAGATGTGTTAACTACTTTATATGTTGCCACTTTACGTGGATCAAACACTTCGCCATCCATAGTTGTAATTGTTAATTGTTTACCCATTTTAATATCTCCTCTGATAATTCTTCTATAGTTCCATTGTTAGTTGTCCTTAACATATTCACTCCTTCCATTTGAGGTAGCCAATCCCTGCTATCCCCTTCAAAGCTGTCAGCCCCATCTCTAGTGAATTGTACCACATAAACATTCTCAGCGCCAGCTTTATTTATAATAGGAAGTAATTCTTCTCTAAACCCTCCATCAGAGAATACAGCCCCAATAATCATATCTATGTTATCTGCTGCAGCCTTACCAAAATACTCTTTTGAGAAATTAGGCTTGATAACAATCTCAGATGTGTATATTAAGGCTTCTCTGGGGGAGAGGTTAACTCCACAATTAGTGTAAGAGTTAAAGAAGAAGCTATTCCCCAATAACTCCTTTAACCTAATACAGCCTTCCCAACCTAAGTATAACTCTTCACAAGGTACTTCCTTAGTAGCCCTGTCCACAGCAAGCCCCCTTAAAGCCTCTAGGGGGACGTTAAAGAGTGTACTAGTACATTGGTATAGCCAACTCTTGAACTCGCTGTGAGAGGCTCCTGTGGCCTTACAGAGGGTAGTAGCTAAGTAGTCCTTACCTGAGTTAGCTGGGGAGTTTAGGATGATTACTTTGTTATTAAGTAAGTACATGTCCACCGCCCGTATTAGTTGCACAACCTTTAAACTCACCAGAGTAGTAGATAAACTTACCACTAACCTTCTCGTTAATTGTAAGGGTTAAGTGTGCCTTGCTAATTTTGTAAGTATACTTGTCCTCATTTAAAACCCTACCTAGTAATTCTTGTAGTGTACTGAAATAGTAACCTCCATATTGATTTAAACCTCTAAAGTTACAATAGTGATCTTTAAGTTTTTGAGGTTTACCTAAGCTATTTATTGCATTATCTATAATCGCTAGGATCATAACTGTAGTCCTACCTGAACCCATATTTTCATCACTCAATAACCACTTAGCACTTTCTAAGTGGTTAGCTTGTGTTGGAGTTAGGTTTATACCTTTTAAGTTGTTCATACTCGTCACCCTATTAACTTATCACTTAATAACCACTTAGGTGGACTATACGGAGGCTCTAGAGGTAGAAAAGGGTTAAATGCTTTTGGTTGCTCCTCCTGCCTCTTAATATTAGCAGCCTCAGCAGCAGCCTCCACAAAGTTCCTAAGAACATCTATATCAATAGCCCACCCACCACAAGTAGTATACTCATCCCCATTAATCATCTCAGCAAATGAGATTAATACATCTTGCCAACGCTCATTATCTGAGAACTCCATAGTACGGGCTGCTGAGGTGTATGGGTCGATGTAAGTCATTACTGTCTTTTCTTCATCATCGTAGTTATTCATATTCTCTCCTAATTAAATGTCCGCTTTCCAAGGTTTTAGACAAGTTATCTTAACTTGCCCCACTCTTAACACTCCAGCGCCCAACCCATTCCTTTGAGAGAACATCAAAGGAGTATTACTAAAATTCAATCCCCACCCAAACAACCTGAACCAGACTCCCCAGTAACTATCTTCTCTCCAATAGAAAGCCTTTAGGAAGAGGAAGTTTACTATTTTAATACTATTTTCCATATTTCTTCCTCAAGTACTCTATATCTACAAACATAGGGTTGTAGCTGCCCTCTGAAACATTATGTTTAACTATCAAACCTCTCCAATGATGGTTCCCTTGGTATCCCTTATATGCTTCATCATGGTCGTAATAACTTCCTGCGATAATAGCCCACTGTTGTTTGCCACTACTGGGAAGGAAACGTGTAGCTACATCTAAGGTTTGTTTATGTCCTTGTGTAAAAGACTCCCCAACATTCTTCAATACATTTAATGCAGCTCCTCCAAATGGCTTTCCACTCATAGGGTTTGCCATAAAGTGTACATAGGATACCCCATTTACCATTACAGGCTTTAGGAAATCATGTACTTCCCACCCACTCTCTTTATACTTCAGGTCGTCATAGCTAAGGAAGCCATCTAACTCTGGGTTGGCATCTACATGGCGCATCAACCTATACTCATGGTTTCCTAGGGTGAGCACCATCTTTGGTTTATATCTAATCTCTCCGAACTCTGCCAACTCAACCTGTTGTAAATCATAGATAGGGCGAAGTAGTGTATTCATTCCTTTTATAGATGCTTCAATATCATTCTTAACTCGTTTACCTTCTGCAGCTTTCTTGCCTTTGTCATAGGAGCTTAGAGATTCAAAATCACAATGATCTCCTAAGTGTACTATGACATCAGGCTTTCTTTTAGCAATATACATACCTGCCCAATGCAGGTAGTCTAAACTGATATTTGGTTTACATTGAGTATCTGGAATAACTAGGTGACTTACATCTCCTGCGAGTTCTCCAGTAGTAGTTTCAATCCTGACTAAAGGCTCTTCCATATTTACTTCATACTTCTTGTTGAAATCTGCTTTACCAGCATCCACTACATCATAAGCTTTAACTAGACCACCCGCTACCTTATCAAACTCAAACTCCCACCACCACTTAGTATAAGTTCTCTTACACAGGAAATCTGAAATAGTACTCTGCGGTAGTCCAGTTTCATCCTCAATTTGAGCTTGCTTATTACCTGCTGCATCTAGTGCAATTACTTGTAACTTCACTTCATCATTCTTTAAACTACTCATAAACTCTTCCCAATTGCTTTTAATTGTGACCTAAGATTAGATACTTCTTCTTGTAACTCTTTTACCATCCAGAGTAGCTCTTCTGCGGCTGCTTTCGATGCTTCACATTCTATATTAGCTATCATACTTTCAATACTAGGGTACATCACCATCCTCCTCAATCAATTCTTCAAATGTAGTGCCTCTATCTTTAAGAAACTTGATAGCTGCATCTTCGTAGTAGGAGGCATCACCATAATCCAGTTTATATAGGGCACCTTCTTTAGTGTGTATCTCTACTTCACAGCCTCCAATGGTTTTATAGAAAACTTTATAGTTACCTATACTCCGCTCCCAAGCGTATCAGAATACGCTTCCTATAGTGATCATCATTCTCTACCCAAGCCATAGAATCTAGGAGGAAGCCACACTGTTGCCAGTTACAATGGCTATTGGGTTTATTATCTAAGTCATAATCCCAATATACTTCTCTTTGTATTGTAGGTATTTCACTTAACTCATCTAAAGATCCACTCATGCATCACTCCTCAATTTACCTAACCTCATCTCAACATAAGAATCTCGCCTAGACTTAACAGTGCTCACATCTTTAGTAGAGAACCCTGCTTCCATAAGCACCTTCTTCTGCTCTGGTATACTCTCCTTACTAAACACAATAGACTCCTTATGTACCTTAGCTTCATCAAATGTAATACCATGCTTCTCACTATACGATACAACATCATGGCAGCTCTTACACAGAGGCTCTAAGTCATCAAATGTAACATACAGTAGTTTATGTGCAAACACTCCTAAATCTTCCCTACAACGTAAGCTAGAGGCTGCTGTCTTATGGTTAATCTCAATAGTGACAATAGCCACACCATAATCTTTTAACACTCTATCCTTCACTGCCTTACCTACTGAGTTAGCAAAGTCTCCCTTACATATCTCACAAGTCATTCCCCACACTGTAGGTTTATTACCATTAGGGTTTGGGTTAGGTACTTGTTTTCTATGCTTCTTGATGAATTCTATTTTTACTGGATGGACTTTCCACCCTTTTCTTAATACTCCCCGTACCCATGCCCAATAAGAAGATTCTGTCTTCCACGGCACTCCATCAATCTCCCAAGGTTCCATATCCTACTATCTCCTCATTAGTGGCAGCATAATCCCCGCCTACGCTTCTTATATAAATATCATAGCTTTTTGCCGCTTCTATTTTACACTTAAAATACCCTAAGAATATCTTGTTGTATTGCGCCATCCATTTGTTAATCTCTCCTCTAGAATTACGTTTAGGATATACACCCTTAAATCCACTAAGACTATTAAACCTTCTCCTGTTCTGTTGATTCTGAGAGTTTGTTGCCAATCTCAGATTATTTATCTTATTATTTCTTCTGTCTCCATCTATATGATCTATAAGATTCTCTGGCATTTTTCCATAAATATATAACCAAGCAAGAATATGAGATTTATACTTCTTCCCTAGAAGAGAGAAATGAATGTAGCCTCTTCCGTCCTCATATCCTAGTGTTCCTCCTACTTTTCTCGTATTATCTCGTGGATGTGTCTTTTTTATTTGTACAAACTCTCCTATGTTTGGGTCATATTTTACATACTCTTTTAATAGTTGTTGGTTCACCTATTCACCTCCTCTAGTAGAAATACTCACACTAGCAACATCCACAGTACTAATGAATGTGTAAACAGATACCCCACCTTTAGTTGAGAAGCATTGTATCCCTTTGTCAGCAGGTAGTGCTTCATCACAGGGGTAGTATACTTTAGGGCCAACCCCACTCCCCACTATTTGTACTTCATACTTAGGTGGCACTTCCTTAGCACTGAATGGCATTGGCAAGTTGTCACCAATAAGTAACATAGCTGCTCCAAAGCTCAGGCCAGCAACTACTCCCAATATAGTACTTGTAAATGTTTTAGTATTCATATATTACTCCGTATCATCTTCGTTTT